>TARA_R110001599_G_scaffold157495_5_pt1 | contig 45797 bp, 37 predicted proteins | sample TARA_R110001599 | Tara Oceans TARA_R110001599 (sample SAMEA4398360) | marine metagenome | biome: Polar Biome; feature: [MES] marine water layer (ENVO:01000295) within the mesopelagic zone...; material: water (ENVO:00002006), including particulate matter (ENVO:01000060) such... | reverse complement strand
TTTCAGCACGTAATAGATTGTCTATTGCATATTTCGGGTTTAATCTTGTCTCCTCTTAATAGCCCCATCCTGAAGGTTCTTACTTACTACTGCGCCTGCAACTATTGTGCACCATTTCCCTACCTTCACACCTGGCAATACCGTACTATTTGCACCTACAAGTGTACCTTCACCAATTTCAGCTCCCCCGCATAAAGTAGCTTGTGGAGCTATATGTACATAATCTCCTACTACACAATCATGATCTACCGATGAGCTGGTATTTACTATCACTTGTTTGCCAATAAATGTGTTTACTTTTACTATGGCTCCTTCCATTATTACTGTTCCTTCACCTATTGTAGTACGTCTGCTAACGATTGCTGACTTATGCAATATGATACCGAAACTGGTTCTTTTCTGAAACTTCTCTTGCAAAAGCTTTCTGCTCTTGTTATCTCCAATCGCAATAAACAGCGGTGCATCAAATTCAAAATCCTCAGGAACAGGTCCATTCACTTTAAAGCCGAGTATATCCTTAATTTTTGGGTCATCATCAAATACACCTGAGATTTTTACATCAGGATCCAAAATGTCTATTATTGCTCTCGCTTGGCCTGAGGCTCCGAATATATACATGTAAAATTGAGGTTTGAGGTTAGAATTTTTAGCCCGTAAATCTTTCTGCACTCACGGTATTGTTAAAATTTATATTTTCCCGCATAAGAATGGGCTTGACCGTCCAAAGCAAAATTTTTAGATCCAATAAAAAATTTTTATTGCGAACGTACCAAACATCATATTTGAATTTTGTATTCCAATCAATGGTATTACGCCCTTTCACTTGTGCTAGACCAGTAATTCCAGGCAAAACCTCATGTCTTTTATTTTGCTCCGATGAATACAAAGGCAAGTATTCCGGAAGTAGAGGTCTCGGACCTACAAGGCTCATTTCGCCTTTTATTACATTAATTAATTGTGGCAATTCATCCAAAGAAGTTTTTCTTAAACCGGCACCAATTGGAGTCAATCTGTATTCATCTGCCAAAAGACGACCATCATCACTGCAAGTATCCGACATGGTCTTGAATTTAAGCAAATAAAAAATGTTTCCATTTTTACCAGCCCTCTTCTGTATAAAAAAAACTTTGCCCTTGTATTCCCAAAAAAGCAACACAGAAATCAAAAGCAGGAGGGGTAAAAAAAAGACAAGCAAGACAAAAGAAACAATTAAATCAAATAACCGTTTAGTCATAATCCCCTCATTAAACTGATTTCTCAGAGTTCCAGATTACCTCTTTATGTAATCTATAAACAACATTGATAATTCTATCAAGATCCATCTCAACCAATCCTGACCCGCTTGGTAAACAAATGCCATTTGAAAACAACTTTTCTGCTATGTCACCTCCAGAATAGCTTGCTCCCTTATACATGGGTTGGAGGTGCATTGGTTTCCATAGAAATCTGGATTCAATCCCATCCTTTAATAGAAATTCTCGCAAGTCAGTAACTTCAAAACCGGTAATTTCCGGATTAATAACGATGGTAGTCAACCACCTATTAGAAAAATAACCTTCAGGCTCTTTCAAGAACATTACTCCCGGTAAAGAAGCTAAATTCAATTTATAATAATCGTAAATGCTTCTTCTTTTTTGGATTCTGTTTTCCAACACTGCCAATTGTGCCAAGCCAATACCAGCAGAAATATTGGTCATTTTATAATTGAACCCCATTTCAATATGTTCAAAATGGGGGAAATCTAATTTTGCCTGTGTAGAAAGGTATCGAGACTTTTTTTCCCAAAATCTGTTATTGGTCAATAAGGCACCGCCACCTCCTGTGGTAATGATTTTGTTCCCATTGAAGGAATAGATGCCTAAATCTCCAAAAGTCCCGGTAAACTGGTCTCCAATTTTTGAGCCCACGGACTCTGCTGCATCTTCTACTAAAGGAATGTCATAAGTCTTGGCAACTTCTAATAACCTGGGCCAATTTGCAGGCATACCAAAAAGGTTAACAACAATAATAGCTTTTGGTTTTTTACCTTTAGCAATACGTTCTTTTATGGTTTGTTCTAATTTCTCAGGACACATGTTCCATGTGCTTTCCTCACTGTCCACAAAAACCGGTGTGCCACCCAAATACAAAATCGGATTTGTAGAGGCTATATAGGTAAAGGTTTGGCAGATTACTTCATCTCCCATTCCCACTCCTAACAAATGCAGTGAAAGATGAATGGAAGAAGTACCTGAGTTTAAGGCAACAGTGTATTGGGATTTAAACCGGTTTTCAATCGCTTGCTCAAATTGTCTGATAAAAATTCCATTTGTAGCAATGTTTTCTTGATCTAAAGCACGCTGTACAAATTCAATTTCCTCACCTGTAAATTGAGGAGAAGACAAATAAATTTTTCCTTTTTCTTTAGTCATTTTTAAACATTTGCTACCCGCCATAGTAAATGGATAGAAGACAAATCTAAGCGATTCAGAAACAATACCAAAAGGTTTTTTTTAAACTAATAACGCTTAAACTCCAATTTTAAAATCAACAAAATCCAATTACAGTTTTAATTATTGAACTTACACTTTTCCTAATTTAAAATTTAATTTTTAAATTATTGATAAAAAGTAAAATTTAGCTGAGTTCAATATTTTTTTCTGCAGGCTTGGCATATTTACGTAAAAAGTAATAAAAAAGAAGTAAAATGACAACAAAAATCAATCCGGGTACCCATTGAATTTCTTCCAAACCAATGGCATATAACCAGAGAAAATTAATGAACAATTGCAAAAATGCATAGGCAAATGAAATGACCAAATGATTGAATCCTTTTTCATTGGCGAGGTACTGATACAAATGAGTACGATGTGGTTGGAATATATTTTCCCGTTTGGACAACCGGACAAAAATGGTCATACAAGCATCTACTCCATACAAACTGAAGAAAAACAAATAAAATGGATTTCCCGTAATAAAAACAACTTTAATCATCAGGTAGCCTAGTACCATTGCCATACTAATACTACCTACATCACCTGCGAAGGTCTTGGCCTTTTTACGAACATTAAACCAAGCGAAAATAACACATGACATGCCTACCAATACGATCAACTCCTTATCTGAAGCCAAGGAAGGAAGTTGATAGAATGTCAGTAGTGAAACCAAGGCATATAAAACCGTTATTCCATTGATTCCATCCATGAAATTAAATAAATTGGTCCACCCTATCAATAAAAAGAAGAGAACTGGAATCCAGTATCCTAAGGAGGCACCCTGACTAATGTCAAAGATTAATAGACCTGTCGCTAATAAATGCACGGTAATTCTTGGCAATTGGTGTAATGGTTGGATATCATCTACCATACTCACTACACCTACCAATAATATCCCCAATGCCAATGGCCATGTAGCTGCCCCCATTACCCAAGCTAGAAAAACAGCAAATACAAATACAACTCCCCCTCCTCTGATCGTAGGTTTGGTATGAGAGGAACGTTCATTGGGCTTATCAATAATGCTAAATTTCTTCGCAATTTGAAAATAGACTAGCTGGGCAGCTAAAAGCAACAGAAAAAGAATAAAATAGTACATAAAAATTTGGTTTTGGAAGCGCAAATATAAGGAATCTTTAAAAAAATTAGGTCTTTATAATAAGGGAAGATTGTAATTAAACTCAAACAATCAATCATCGATCATTAAGGGGATAAAATAGGTTTGAATATCAACTATTTTTATACTTCCCACAAAACTTCAAAATAGTATACTAACATTAAGCACTATTTAAAGTAGTACTGAATGAAGAAAATATTAGGACATTTATTTTTTAAAGAAACCATGAAATCTCAAATAATGAAAACAAAAAAACCGCAGATCATGATGAAAACAATCTGCGGCTATCTGGTGAATTTCAATATATGAATGTGTTAAATAAAAGCCTTAAAGGTCTTTTTTAATCCGTTTTCAGCAGACATGGGCAATGGTTCTCCTATGCTTTTCACTATTTTGCTATTATCCACTTTGTAACTTTCAGTTAATTTTTTCAAGCGCTCGGAAGTAAGAGGTAAATGAAGCTTATCCCCTACTCTAGCACAAGCAGTAATAAGTGAAGCTGGTATTGCCCATAATTTGGCTCTTTTATTTAGAGAAGCTGCCATTAGTCGGATCAATTGATTGGTAGAGAAGGTACCTTCATCTGCTACCTGATAAACCCCTGATGGAATGTCTTTATTTAATAATTGGAGAATAACCCAACAAAGGTTGTCCACTGACAAGAAAGAACGTTGATTATCAAAGGCAGCCAATGGAAATGGCAACCCTTTTTTAGCAAAGGCAAATAGTAAATTAAGATTACCTTTATTTCCTGGACCGTGAATCATGCATGGTCTAAGGATATATACCTGTTTGTCAGCAGGCAGGTTCTTAAGTATGTATTCCTCCGCTTGAAGTTTGGATTTCCCGTAAGGGGTAACAGGATCACATTTCATTTCTTCTGTAAGCCAACCCTCTACTGTATCCGCACATGCCTTGACAGAACTAATAAACACAAAGTTCTTTGCCTCAGGATCTGCTAGAAACCTATCATAAAGCTTTTTTGTCAAGCCAAAATTAACATCAAAATAAGCCTGATCGTCGCTTGTCTTTTTTAAATCATGTGCTTTTCCAGCTAGGTGAATATAATGAGATGCTGAAACGGTGGAGTCAGCAAAGAAACCTTCATAAGTTAAAACCTCTTTTCCATCCCCAGCGTTTCTACTTAGCGATAGAATATCTCCTTTGCCATTATTATTCAGGAATTTATAAAGGTTTTGGCCTACGAAACCTGAAATGCCGGTTATTACTAATTTCATGGTTCTATTTTTCCTCAAAAATCTGTATTAATTTATCTAGTAACAATTCTCTTTCAAAATTTTCATTAAAATATTCTCTAGCGTTAAACCCCATTTCACTTCGTTCTTGAGGCGAAAGAGAATATAGTTGCAATATAATGTCAGCTAAGCTCTTAGAATCACCTGCGGTAGCTACAAGTCCAGCCTTTGCATTCAAAATTACATTTGCACCCTCACCGTCAAGAGCTCCAATAATAGGTTTACCACATGCTAAATAGGATTGAACTTTCGAAGGAATGGTTAAAGAAAATATTTTACTTTTCTTTAAACTAACCAAGAGTGCATCACTACTTGCAAAAAAATCAGGCATATTATTAACTGGATAGGCTCCGAGTAAATGAAAATTACTAATCAAATCATACTCTTTGATTTTTTGTATTACAAATTCCTTTTTCCTTCCATTTCCTAGAATAACAAAATGAATATCCGAGTTTCTCTCTTTTATAATCTTTGCTGCTTCAATTATATTTTCAAAATCTTGGGCCTCACCAATATTCCCTGCAAACATTACACAAAATGGAACCTTAGGGATTAATTTTTCGATTTCATTATTTGGAGGTACTATATTATAAAATGATTCGGTAGAATTAGGATAATAAATTATTTTATCATTCGCTACACCTTGATTGAGAATGTATTCCCGAAACCCTTCTGATTGGATGAGAACCTTTTTAGAATTATGGTAAATCCATTTTGTCACCTTATCAAGCTGTCTTAAAATAAACCGATTATTTAATTGACCAGCTGCAGAAACACTTTCAGGCCACAGGTCCTGAACCCAAAAATAAATAGGTATATTAAGCCTTTTCCCAATAAAAACTGCTGGAATGCCAACAGTAATAGGGGAAGGCTCATAAACAAAAATTAAATCATATTTTTCCTTAAGAAATATACCTCGAAAAGAAGCTAAAAATGCAAATGATAAATAATTAATCATTAGCTTAATACCAGATCCACTTCCTCTCGTGATTAAAGGACTCCTGTGTATCCTTATTCCTTGCCAATCTTCTTCCGACTTTTTGAAAAAATTGTAGCCTGGATAAAAATCCCCACTTGGGTAATTTGGTTTACCGGTAAGCACTTGAACTTCATTCCCCCTTTCCTTTAGGCCTAACGCTAAATCATTTATGCGAAAACTTTCTGGCCAAAAATATTGGGTAATTATAAGAATTTTCAATTGATCAAAATTTATAATGTAAATAAAAAGATGGGTGATTTACCATCCAATCTTTCATTTGCTCGATCATAGCTTCATAAGAAGGAACTTCATAATTAAAATCTGATCTTGAATTAACAAGGCTTTTATCAACCTTATAATCACTTTTCCCTTCAATTGGAATTTTATTTTCCTTGAAAGTTTGATTAAACAACTTTAGTAAATCATATTTTGCAATTTTATCACCATTTACAAGGTGGTATAAACCTTTTAATTCTTGTTTAATCGCTTCATGAATAGCCTTTGCTAATTCGATCGTTGTAACGCCCGTCCAATATGCTTCTTTGTATCCGGAAATTGGATTGGTTTGGGTTATAAACCAATGGAATAAGCCTATTCCATCTGATTTTAGTTCAGGACCAATGATAGAAGTTCTAAAAGTCAAATCTCGATCATTTACTACTTCTCCAAGTGCTTTGGATTGTGCGTAAAATCCAATACCATTTTTAAAGCTATCTTCTGCATAACCCCCTTCTTTCCCTGAGAAAACACAATCAGTGCTGATATGAATTAATTTAAAACCAATTTTTTTACCTAAAGCCGATAAAAAGTGAGGGAAATAACTATTAAAAAAAATAGCTTGTTCTGGATTGTCTTCTGCCGTTTTATTTAATAAACCTATGCAGTTGATCACAAAATCAAACTTATTTTCATTAAGAATTTGTTCTAATTCTTCAGTTTTTCCAACATCTAAATGTATAAAATTCCCCTCATCTTCGGCACCTCGTGCCATTCCCCAAATCTCATAAATGCCCAAATCATTCAAATATGACTTGACAACATGCCCAGCCATTCCTTTCGAACCAATAACTAAAATCTTCTTCATATTTTTCTCTATTTATTCCAAATTACTCTATCAACTATTGAAGTATAGCTTTGAATAACTTTTACTACTCTTTCAGAGGTATTGGGCACATTGTACTCAACTGGTAAATTGGCAACATCACTAACAGCTAGCTTTGAGGAAATTTCAATACTGTTTAATATTTGTTCCTCCGTGATTCCGCCCAATACTATTGTACCTGCATCAATAGCCTCTGGTCTTTCTGTACTAGTCCGTATACTTACAGCTGGAAATCCCATCATTGCAGACTCTTCACTAATAGTTCCACTGTCTGATAAAACGATAAAAGCATTTTGTTGCAATTTCACATAATCAAAAAATCCCAACGGTGGAATATTACTAATTAAAGGATGAAAGGTAATGTTATTATTTTCAATCCTTTTCCTAGTCCTAGGATGGGTAGAGAAAATTATTGGAAATTGATATTTATCAGCAACAGCATTTAATCCTTTCACTAATAGTTCAAAATGGTTTTTTAAATCAATATTCTCTTCTCTATGAGCGCTTACAACCAAATATTTACCAGTTTCAAGTTTTAACCTTTCAACAACATCACTGCCTTTAATTTTATCTTGATATTTATTTAAAACTTCTCTTAAAGGTGATCCTGTAACAAACACATGATCTTTTCTGAATCCTTCACTTAACAAATATCTTCGACTATGTTCTGTATAGGTTAAATTTATATCACTAATATGGTCAGAGATTTTACGGTTTATTTCTTCGGGGACATTTTGATCAAAGCATCTATTCCCTGCCTCCATATGAAATATAGGAATCTTTAGCCTTTTTGCAGCAATTGTACATAGCACACTGTTGGTATCTCCAAGTACCAAAAGCGCATCAGGTTTTTCCAAAGTAAGTATTTCATAGGATTTAGCAATAACATTACCAATTGTTTCCCCCAAATGATTTCCTGCAACATTTAAAAAATGATCAGGTTTTCTCAAATCTAAATCTTCAAAAAATATTTCATTTAAAGTATAATCATAATTTTGACCTGTATGCACCAAAACGTGATCAAAAAATAGATCACATTTTTTAATACATTCTGCTAACCTAATAATTTCAGGTCGAGTCCCTAAAACCGTTACTACTTTTAATTTACTCATTTCCTTTAATTTATTTATTATGCTGTTCGATTACCATTTATACCATAAGTCTTTTTCAAACCTGAAATCATCATTCTTAGATTCTTCCATAGTAAAATTGGAAAAAACCATAAGTTGAGAATCTGGAGAAGTAGCTTGAAATCCATTTACATATCCTCCAGGAATAAATAAAATTTGGGGCTCAGAAAAATCTAGATGAAATTCTAATGGTAAATTGGCCTTGATTCCTAAAGCCCAATCATCAATTTTAACCAAAACAATTTTAAAAGAACCTGAACTGACATAAAACCATTTGGATTCCTCTTTATGACCTTGCCAGGCTCTAATAATTTCAGTAGTTGAATGACATATATTATAAAATCTTTTAACTTCCGAGAAATCGAAACCATTCACAAAGGAAATACTACCTCGTTCATCTGAATGAATACCTCCACTAATAATTTTAGGATCTTTCATAAAATTTTATCCTTCATATTGGTCCAAATCCTTTTCACCAAAAACTTCTTTCTTAATTAAAGGCAACTTGCTCAACAATTCTTTCATTCCATTTACGTCTAATTGCTCAGTATTATGTGAATGATAATCTTCAACTTTAGAGATGTCTTTTTCACCTTCAAAAAAGTATTGATTGTAATTGAGGTCTCGGTTATCGGCTGGAATTCTATAAAAATCTCCCATATCCTTTGCTTTTAACATTTCTTCACGCGTACACAAAGTTTCGTACAACTTTTCTCCATGCCGTGTACCAATGACCTTGATTTCATTTTCCGCATTATTCAATTCCAATAGTGCTTGGGCTAAGTCTCCAATTGTACCAGCAGGAGCCTTATTCACAAAAAGATCTCCTTGATTCCCATGCTCAAAGGCAAAAAGCACCAAATCAACAGCATCTTCTAAGGACATCAAGAATCGTGTCATGCTTGGATCTGTAATGGTAAGTACTTCACCGTTTTTTATTTGTTGTTGAAACAAAGGAATAACAGAACCTCTTGAGGCCATTACATTACCATACCTAGTTAGACAAACTGTGGTGGCATTATTGGGTATATTTCTTGAAGCTGCTATGGCTACCTTTTCCATCAGCGCTTTAGAAATACCCATTGCATTGATAGGATAAGCAGCTTTATCTGTACTTAGACAAATGACTTTTTTTACGTTATTGGCAATTGCGGCATCAATTGCATTTTGCGTACCAAAAACATTGGTTTTAGTAGCCTCCATAGGAAAGAATTCGCAAGATGGTACTTGTTTAAGTGCAGCCGCATGGAAAACATAATCCACGCCTCTCATAGCCCTTTCTATACTGTCGTAATTTCGTACATCACCAATATAGAATTTCAATTTGGGATGATTCAAAGCAACCCGCATGTCATGTTGCTTTTTTTCATCTCGAGAAAAAATACGGATTTCGCTAAAATGATCAGTATTTAGGAAACGATTTAATACAGCATTTCCAAAGGAACCAGTCCCTCCAGTAATCAAAAGTGTTTTATTCTTGAACATTTTAAGATTCTTTATAAATTTTTAAAATATAATTGAAGGTATTTTTTGAAGTCAACGCCCAGTTGTAAGATGTAGATTTAACCAAATTATTTTTAGCTTCATGAATTCTTAAATCTGGATTCCTTAACACAATTTCAAGTGAACGAACAATAGAATTAACATCATGTGAATTAAAATAAAAATTAGAATCACCTAGGAATTCAGGCATGGGATTCTTATCACTACAAGCAATTGGAATACCTGAAGCCATCGATTCAATTAGTATATTAGGCATATTTTCACAAGTCGAAGCAAAAATAATTCCATTAACAGTTTTATAGAAATCCTGAATTTGATTATATGAGACATGTCCATGATTAAAAACAAATTCATTTTTAGAATCAAATTTTTTTATACTTTTATTAAGTTTATCACCTGCAGGTTGATAAATAACCCCTCCAACTAAATGTAATTCAACAGGAAATCCTTTTTTTCTTAATTCATAAATAGCTTGAACAACATTCCATTGATGTTTATAAACATGAACAGTAGAAACATATAAAAATTTAAATGGAAAATCAAAAGTATAATATTCAATAGGATTATGTATATGATTAAAAAAGAATTTAGTAGAAACACCATGCGGAATAACAACTAAATCTTTTTCTATTAATTTCAATTCTTTTACGATTACACTTTTTGCAAAATAGGAAATAAAGATAATACCTGAGGATTTACGAAAACATATTTTTTGCTTTTGTAAGGAAGACCAAAATTTAAACAATTCCTTTTTATCAGAAATTAATTTCCAATTACTTTTTTCATATAAAAGCATATTTCGTGACATAGAAACCAAAGGTTTAAAATCACCAAAGTAATCACCCGTCAAGGACAATAATATATCACATTTGTTAGCTAAAAGTTTATCAAATTTAAAAAGCTGAAAATAAAACCGATATAAAATATTAGAATTTAAAAGTGGATCAGTAAACTTTTCAATATAGTCTTTTTCAGGAATTTGATTTAAAACTTTTTCAGATCCAAAAATAATAATTTTAGAAACTTTATTTTTAAAATAATAATAATCATAATTATTAATTATTTCAATAAGATGGGTAATACCTCCTCCTCCTCCAATATTTGTCGCATCTATACCGATAACCATCATCTATAAATTAGAAATTATAAATTTTTGTTTTCCCCTATCGGAGATCAAAGTATCAACAAATTTAATAAAAACAGGAACTTCATTTCTTACTTTCTTCTGAATAATATTTTCTACCTCTAAAAAACGGTAATCATTACTATCGATTCCAGCAGCCAATATAATATTAATATTTATTGAATAATCAGGATTTTGAATAATTTGAAACCCATCAAGAATATAAGGATAATCATCAAAAATAGTAGTTAAATATACTCCATCAACAGATAAACCGGATGGAGTACGAATAGAATCAGTTACTCGACCTTTAATTTTATCAATCAAAGGTAAATTGATACCACAAGAACAGGTGCTATTTAACCATCTTCCTTTATCATTATTTTCATACCTAATAATAGGAAATATTTTATTTTCTAAATCAGTCAAAACTACATTTCCGAATTCAGAATTATCAGAAGGTAAATAATCATCATTTAAAAACTCAATATGACGAATATCATAAAAAAAGTGAAGTCCACATTGTTTTTTGCATTCAGCAGCTAACCAAAATATTTCTCCGCAACCATATTGATCATAAACAGGTGCATTTAGAACATTTTGAATAAATTCACGAGTTGGTTCAGACAATGGTGATGATGTAACCCAAACAGCTTTTAATCCGGATATTGAAAGATCATTCTTTTTTAAAAATTCAGCAAATTCAAATAAACCACCGACATAACCTTGTATAAAAGTAGGCCTATTTTTCTTAATTTTTTTATAGAATGACCAATATTCTTCATTTGAAACAGATGAACAATCTAATAGAAATCTTTTAGTGGGCCACCATTTTAAAATATTAATAAACTTACTTAAGCCTTTATTAACAGACCGAAATATATAGGCTTGATTATCCCATGGATTTACTCCCCACCAATTAAGAACTCTTAAAAACAAAAATTGAAAAGGAAATCTTTTGTCAAAAAAAACAGACAAAGGCTTACCTGTACTACCTCCAGTAGAAGATGTAAAAAAATATTTTTTTGAAACTTTTTTATCATAAAAAGTTTCAAAATTATTCTTAATATGATTTTTATTAATGATAGGAACTTTTAACCAATCGGATTCAGTCTTCAAATCCTTTGGATGAAAATTATTCTCATCATAAAATTTCTTATAAAATTCAACATTATCGTAAGCAAATTGAATAATAGAAATTCGTTTTTGAAAATTAAGTTGTGAAATTTCATCAAATGAAAGATCAACATAAGTTAACCTTTTAATGAATTTATATCTATTAATATTACTAATAAATAATTTTATGGAAAAAATTAAACGTTTAAAACTCATATGTCTTTTTATTTTAATCTTAAGATCTTTAATTTAATAATATAAAATATATAAGAATAAAAAGGTTTAAATAAAATACCAGAGGAAACAAAACTAAGAAATGAACATTTAGTAAAACCATAATTTGATGGTTTAATAAAATTAAAATATTTAATATGATTAATTTTAAGGTTGGGATATATATATTTATAAACTTTAAAAAATCCATTAACTTTTTTCACCGGATCATTTGAAATATTAACAACACTTTTTTGATAAAAAACATCATAGGATTTACAATGTTCAAATACCATATTAGGATAACTGAAATATAATTTGAGCCAAAAAAACCAATCTTGACCAGATTCTAAACCCAACCAAAAAAAGTTTGGTTTAATAAAAGAGGATCTTAGACATACAAAACTAAATCCACCAATAAAATTTCCATAAAATAATAAATTTTTATTAGATGAAGTAATAATTACACTTTTTTCATCCTTTTCTTCATGAAATTCTATGCCATTTGAAGTTACTAAAATAACTGATGGATTATTTTTCAATAAATCAACTTGAAATAATAATTTATCCACACCCCAATAATCATCATCATCTAGAAAACAAATAAATTCACCAGTAGAATTGAGAAATCCAATTTTACGTGCGGAGTTAGCATCTCCTGAGTTTGAATGAATTAATTTCAAATCATAATCTTTTAAAAGTTCTAAAAGTATCAATTTATCATCTGCACAATCATTGACAACAATAATTTCAAAATTTTTATAACTTTGTTTAATAACAGAATCTATAGCACGTAAAAGACTTGAATTCCGTTTATAAGTTGTAATTACAACCGAAACTTTATTTTTTTCTAACATAAATAAAATTTTCTACAATAATTAAAATAAAAATAAACAATAAGAAGGCATTAGCAGAAGGGAAATAAAATTTATTATAAAATAAACCAGTAATAAGGAATTGGGTATATACAATATAAAGTAGAAATATAGATCTAAATTGGTAAACAGTTTTAAAAACAAAGTTTAAAATAGATATTATAAAAGTTGTAAAAATTAATGCTCCAAAAGCTCCAAAATCAATCCAAATTTCTTTCAAAAAAAATGCAAAATAAAAATGAGGCTTCCCTGATTTTAAAATATCAATTTGGGCTTTTTCTTGAGAGTTTTTTAAAGAATTACTATCAATAAATGGTTTAAAATAATAAGAAAAAGAATATTGACCATAGGTATGATCAATATTAGCCATAGAATAGTATGTATTAATATTGCGTAATTGTTGACCTGTATAATCCAATGTACTTAACAACACTGGATTAATATTATAATCATTTGAATATTTTGAATGTCCTAAAAACCTACTGGATGACATTTGAATAAATAAAACAATAAATAAAACTCCAATTATCGAAAATGTCAGAGAAAAATAATATTTTATCTTACTAGATACTTGATCCTTAAAAAGATAAAAATAAAAACAAAAAGAAATAACCCAAAAAACAAATCCATCTCTTCCAAAAACACTGCTAACCCAAAAAATATAACTAAAACTACCAAACAAAGCTATAAGTGATATTTTTTTATCCCCCTTTAAAAATGCATCAAAAAACAAATACAAATTAATATGAAAAGAGAAGCTAATTGCTGCAAAAAACGAATAAATTATACCACGAGATTCAATCTCACCCGCCTGCATTTCTAATCTAGCCATTCCTAAATCAGGCGACCTAATGAAATTTAAGAAATCACTAAAATACAAAACAGTAGAAATACAACTTAAAAAAACTAATAATTTTAAAATAATACTACTAAGTAAGAGTGATGGCTTTTTTAAGGAAAATTTAACGAGATCCACTTTTGACAATGCTCCAAAACTAATAGTTAAAGTGATAAAAATAAATAAAAGACTTTTAATATTCCAAGGAGACTCAAAAGTGAAAAACCCAATATAATCAAGAACAAATCCACATATAAAAGAAAAAAAATAAAGCGAAACAATAAATTTTAATGAACGTGAGTTAGAAAATACATTTCGATACCAAAAAAAAATAAATAATATAAGCATTATATAAATCATATGCCCCAATTTTTAATATCTTTAATATCAACTATCCTAAAAAAATAATAAAGCAATAAAACTAATCCAAAATATATAATAGCTGATAATATAAAATTTAAAATTAATATAGATGTTAAATATTTAACAATAAATAACGATGGTGCTAAAATCAAAGCGCACATCATAATTTTAAATAATTTATTATATTCAAACATATGAGAAATTGAAATCCCATAAAGTTCAGAAATCTTAAAAATATTATAAGGAACAGACCATAAATACACAACTAATACTGAAGAAATTGCTATACCCCAAATTCCAATAAAATAGTATAAGGTTAAGCTTAAAATAATATTCAACAATAATTCAATTAAAGCCCTAGAAACAATTAATCCTCCTTTGCCAACCGCGATAAACGCTGAACCGAAAACAACAATTCGTATCGGTAAAAAAAATAAATATATAGAGAAAGGTATATAACTTTCAATATATTTTTCAGAATAAAGAATTGTCATAAATTCTCTAGAATACATTAAAAAAAATATCATTATAGGAAACAGAATTAAAGCACTATTAGTAGCTGCTGATTTAAAATAAAGATATGCCCTATCCATATTATTATCTTTGACCTCACGCGACATTTTAGACACAATAACACTAGAAATAGCACCTGTAATAACAGCTATAAAAGGGACTTCAATTGCTCCATTTGCATAAATAGCAAAAATATCAGGAGATGAAGTGTAGGAAACAATTAATTTATCAACTTGCATTGATATTATATTCAAAACCGATGCTATTGCTAAAGGCCAACTAATCGATAAAATATAAACCATTTGTTTTCTTGATATAAGCGAAAAAATTAATTTAAAATTAATTTTATATATTCCTAAAACTATAATTACATAAAAAACAAATAAAATAAATGGATATAGAGATTTTAAAATAATAAATTCTAACAACTCTCCATTAAAATAAATTAACAAAAAGGTTAATCCTGTAAATAAAAATGAAATAGAAGAAGAAATAATCGAGACATATTTAGTTTTACCCTCATAAATTAAAACTGAAATTAAAGATTGCATAGGAGTTTGAAAAATAAGCATAAAAAAGGCCCAAAAAAAAGTAATTATCAAAATTTGATTATTAAAAAAATAAGATAATAATTTACTTAAACCCAAATTCATAATAATGAATACTAAAAACGAAGGTATTAAAACTAAGAAAAGTGCATTAACTATAGTTTTGTCTTTCGAATCAGATTTAGGCAACAAAAAATATATAGCCTGAGAAACACCTAATCCCACAATTGGGACAAGAAAATCTATAGGTAGAAACGTTTGCCTAAATGTTCCATATTCAGAAATTGTCAAATGTCTAGACAATAGTGATATATTCAAAACATTTGTAATTAACACAATGCTATTAGAAAATGATAAATGAAAAATATTTTTAAGCATTTTATTTATCAGGATACTTCACAGAAAAAATATTTCCAACTTCCATATTTTTATAAAAACTATCCATATCTCTACTTTTTACAACTCTATTTTTTTGTGAAACAATAACTTCGCCTGGTTGAACATTTGATGAGACAGTTACATTCATACCAATAATTGCCCCATCTCCAATTGAAACACCTGGTGTTATATTAACATTCATACCAATCCAAACTCCCCTTCCTATAACAACTTCTCTATGTATATAATCACAATTATATGGAATCATTTCCTTTGTAAAATCATGATTACTACTATAAATGGAAACATTTCTAGATATAATGGAATTATCGCCTATTTTTATTCCCCCAGAACAAAAAAAGAAGCAATTATACCCAATTCTAACATTATTTCCCAAAATAAGCTTATCAGGATTAATAATTCTAGAATACCCTACAATTCTTACATTATTTCCTTTATTTTTTACTTTCCTAAGATGTGCTGCTCCCCAAGCCCTCCTAATCCTATATAAAATAGAACGATCATAAATATTTAAAAAATAAGGCAAAACTATTTCTAAAATAAAATAATCAATCTTCTCTTTCATAAAAAAAACACATTAAAATAAAAACTATTAAACTTAATTTGGGATAATTATTAAATATTTTCCCAATACCATTGGCATGCCTTTTCCAGTCCACTCTTTAAAGAAAATTTAGGAGCATAGCCCAATATCATTTCACCTTTTTGAATAGCAGCATGAGAATGGGGTACATCTCCGGCCCGATTTGGACCATACTGAAAGGCTATTTCAGCAATGGCTTTATCATACTTAGAAAGTCCTTCTTTTAATACGCTTGCCAAATCATTTAAAGAAGCCCTTTCTCCATAGGCCACATTAAACACCTCAGAAATGGTGGCCTCTTCACTTACTTTGGGAACTCCAGCCTGGGAATTCTGGTAATCTTTTAGTCTTTCTTTAAAAATTTCAGTAGGCACGGAGGCAGCCAATTGATTGGCCTGAATCACATTGTCGATATAGGTAAAATCCCTTGAATAACTGCCATCCCCATTAATTTTTGGACTCTCGTGTTTCATAAGACTTGAAACAAACTTGGGAATCACCGCAGCATAGGCACCATTAGGGTCTTGTCTTCTACCAAAGACATTGAAATACCGTAATCCTACTGTTTCTATCCCATAGATATCAGAAAAATTCTTAGCAAAGAGTTCGTCTACATATTTGGTAATCGCATAAGGAGAAAGGGAATTTCCAATCACATGCTCTACCTTGGGCAAGGCTTTATGGTCTCCATAGGTGGATGAACTGGCAGCGTAGACAAAACGCTTAACTCCAGCTTCCTTGGCTGCAAACAACATATTGACAAAGCCCACAATATTCACTTCTGTACTCGTAATAGGGTCGGCAATAGACCGAGGCACTGAACCCAAGGCAGCCTGGTGCAAGACATAATCACATCCTTCCACTGCTTTCATACAAGTATCCCTATCTCTGATATCCCCTTCAATTAAGGTAAAATTGGAATTGATTTGTGCATCCTTCAAATTTTCAATTTTACCGGTGGCAAAATTATCCAGACAAACTACGGTATTTTCATTGGCCAATAAGGCATCTATCAGATTAGAACCTATAAAACCTGCACCACCGGTTACCAGTACTTTTTTGTGTTTCACTACGTATTTCATAAAAATCAAATATTAATTATTTAAAATCTTAGGTTCTCAACCCAGATCAATAGAGACTTCATTAGTTTCACTACCTTAATCATTAGCTCATCCAAAAGCTGTATAATGCAAATACTATTTGATCATATTTCTAAATTGGTTAAACAAAAGCTTATCCTGCTTAGCGGAAACCATAGAAGTATAGATCTTATTATTCAATGCAATATGCGCAGGTTCCAAAGTCAAATTATTCTTAATCAGGTCTTTTGAAAGATCCTGTTCTATACTGTATATTTTCATTCCCTTCTCCCCTAGCCATTTTAAAGTTGGATTCTTATCGCTTAAATAAATCTTAAGTCCACATCTAATACCAATAAAAATATTACCCAATCCCATTTGCCTATAGGAAGGATACACAGCCGCCTTATGCCGGTTAATAAATGTTATATATTCGGAATAGGTCATAAATTCATCAATAATTTTGAAAGCCAAGCCTGAACGAAGGGCATACTTTTCAATTAAAGCGACATAGTTGTCATTTTTTAAATAGCTAAAAGGCAAAGAAACCTTGCCTTTGTATCGATTTGTGGCCAGTATATCCAAAGCATCCAAATGATTGTTATAATAAGAGGCTGAGTTTCCAATCAAGAGGCTATTTTCTTTGTTCGGATCCGGTTCTACCTCATTCAAAGCATTATTTAATGGAGCCTCCATAAAGGTGGGAAGAATTTGCCCCATGTATTTATTTAAGATCTCGTACTCAAACTCGTTGTACCAAAGAAAATAATCTATTCTTTTGCAAGATTTCTTTATCCATTGATGGTTAGTCCTTTTATTCCTAAAGGGAGACAATAGCCATCTAAAAACATCCTTAATTGATTCCGAATTAGATTTCGATAATTCATCTTTCAATACCAATTGGGTATTCTCACTAAGCATTTTCAATCGAATACTGGGAAGGGAATAAAGCTCTGCACCATAAAAAGACCAAATAATTTTCACTTTACTGTGCTTGATTGCCTCAATCAATTTGAATTTATCAGAATTCAGGTAATAAAGAATTACAATATCATAAGTCTCAATTCTATTAATTATGGAATTGTAGGCTTCAGACTCTGGAGGTAGATAAACTACTTTGCCTTTATGACTTCCAGAATAGTTATTTTCATTATTTAGATAAAAGAAATCATTTTCAAAATCACACTCAATGTATTTTATGATGTGCTTGTCTACAAATTTATTGTTATTAAAAAAATGAGCTATCTTCATTTAAAACAAATATTAATCAATCCTTACGCTAAAAAATATTAAACAAGCAACCTAGGTCTAAAATACATTAAAACCCGTAAGTTAAAAATCCGAAATCTTTTTAAATATGTCCTTCTTTAATTTAACCCTACTACTCTTAATACTCTGATTCCCAATATAACTTATTCAATGGTATAACCATTGATATCCACTTCTTCACCATTTAAATAAATTATTATGGGTGTTAAAAGTTTATTTTCTGTATGAAGGATACTAAAAAATAAAGCATTTTATAAAGCTTTTTCAAATAATCAGTTAGAGATAAGCTTTTAATTAAAAGGCTGGTTAAAAAAATGGAATCGGTCTTAGATAAAAAACTGAAAAACCATTCAAATGAACCCTTTTAAGTATAATCTAGATCCTTCATTATTACCTCAATTGTTTTGAACCCTTAGTAATAAACGTGCTATTAAGTCCACTTCTTCTAAGGTTAGGTCAAAGTACAAAGGCAAACATAAAATGCGAGAGGCAATATCATCCGTTATTTTCATCGCTTTGGCTTCTACATAAGGCAAGGTAGTGGCCAAAGACGGATAAAAATAACGCCTGGCAAATATACCATTCCCTTGAAGTTTTGCTAAGCCCTTAAGCATTTGCTCAGAATTTTCAAAAATAATAGGGTAATAGGCATAATTTAGACTGGCATTTCCATGCCATTCAGGTTTGCTAGCCTTTAAATTCCTAAGCATTGTATCATACCTTTCCGTCAATGCTTTTCTGTGCTGATGAATAGCTTCGATGTAGCCTAAATTAGCCAAGCCCATGGCTGCATGAAACTCCGAATTCTTACCATTTATGCCCAACTCAGCAAATGCTTCGGGACCATTAAAGCCAAAATTTCTGATATAAGCTAATTTTTTTAGCAACACAGGATCTTTGGTCATAATTAAACCTCCTTCAACAGAATGATACAGCTTAGTGGCATGTAGGCTGCAAGTGGATATATCTCCATAATCAAAAATAGACTTGCCATTTATCGTAACCCCAAAGGCATGCGCCCCATCATAAATCACTTTAAGGTCATGCTTTTGCGCAATTTTTTCGATCGCTTCCACATCACAAGGGTTTCCGTAAACATGGGTAGCTAAAATAGCAGAAGTATTTTCTGTAATGGCCGCCTCTATCCTGCTTGGATCTATATTTAAAGAATTAGGGTCAATATCAACAAAGACTGGGCTGCAGCCCTCCCATACTATGCTGCTGGTAGTCGCTACAAATGAGAAAGGAGTAGTAATTATCTCCCCTTTTAGTTCCAAAGCTTTAATAGCCATTTGCAGTGCTATGGTTCCATTGGTAACATACAGTAAATGTTTCAGCTCTAAATGGGCTTTTAATTTCATCTCAAGCTCACTTCCCAATGGTCCTGAATTGGTAAGCCATTGCCTTTTCCAAATACCGGAAAGATATTTTTCATATTCTGCCTGAGGAGGAAGAAATGGTTTGGTTACAGGAATCAATTTTTTTGATTTTTTATAAGTTCAAAAACAAAAGTCAAATGAGGGCTTTTAAGCATCCAATTCAGTAAAACATAGAAAACTAATCCAAATATTCCAGAAATTAATAACTGAAGATAAAGAGAATAATCAGCCATCTCAAGCACGAATAACAACATAAACCCTGCCATAAAGCCTGCTTTTACCAATGTGGTAGATAAATCTTTCACTTGTTCCCAAGTCGTGTAATGAATCATTCGACTACTGTAATGCGTATTGATCAATAAACCTACAAAAGAAGTAAAAACACTACTCCAAACTAAACCATAAATACCAAATTGAAATCCTATCAGGATACTGATAGTTATTAATGCTTTTTTAATCAATTCGAGCTTTAAAAACAAATCACTTCTACCATACACCTTCAATACATTAATATTAAAAGAATGAATAGGGTAAAATATACCAGAAAAACAGAGTATTTGAAAAAAGGGAACAGCAGGTAACCATTGTTCACCTAATATTAACAAAAATAAAGGTTTGGCCATTGCGGCAGCACCAAGCATCATTGGAGCAATGATAAAAAATGAGAATTGAATCAATTGACGATAAACTATGGCAATACGTTCCTTTTGGTCCTGAATCTTGGAAAGAAGGGGATAGGAAACTTTGCTTATAATGGAAGTCAACATCGTAACCGGCTGACTATTAAAAGAATGCGCTCTTTCATAATAGCCTAAAGACTGTACGGAGAAAAATTTTCCTATAATTAATTTGTAAACATTTTTATAGAAGGTATCAATAAGACCGGACAACATCAGTTTATATCCAAAACTATAATGGTATTTTAGTTTTTCTCTAGAAAATACAAGCCCTGGTTTCCATGTAGAGTTAAGCCATAACATCAAAGAACTGACGATCTGGGTAGTTAAAAACATCCAAACCATACTCCAAACACCAAAACCCATATACCCCATGCCAACCCCAACAATCACCCCTAATATTGTTCCAGGAATTTTGCATTGCATAATTTTTTTAAATTTCATTCCCCTATTTAAAATTGCCATTTGAATGGAAGAAAATGCAGAAATGATAAAATTAATGCAGTAAACGCGGACAATTAGAACTAAGATCTCTTGATTAAAAAAATCAGCAATCAGGGGTGCTGTAACAAACAATAGGGCATAAACAAGAAAACTCATCAACAAATTTAGATAAAAAACCGTTGAAAAATCTTCGTTATTGGCGTCCTTGGTTCGAATAATAGAAGCAGAAAGCCCACTATCTACCAATGAATTTCCAATAGCAATAAAAATACTAATCATTCCTATTAGACCAAATTCAGTAGGTCCAAGCAACCTGGCAAGAATAACTGATGCAATAAAGGACAAACCTCTTAAAACAAAAGTATCGGTAAAGGTCCAGAATACACCGGAAAGCGTCTGTTTTTTTAATGACATTTATGAATTAAAAACCCTTCAATAGCCTAATTTGCTATTGAAAGGTAATATTTTTGATTCAATGCCATTTTATAAGGCACTATTAGTAATAAATTTCAAGATTTACCAATTTATATTGGCCCAATAAAAAGAAATTTTCAATTCTAATTGATCCGGCCCGCAATCATTTTAATAGCAAATTAAAGTCTGGCATCCACTTTGTCCTTATCCAAAACAGCTTTAACATCATATACCACAAGGTTTTTGCTTTTTTGAATTGGAAAGGCTTTGAATTCTTTATGCGCAACAGCCAATACCACGGCTGAATATTCCTCAAGTGAAGGGCAGTTTTTACCGCCTATAATGTCCACTCCGTATTCGTGTTTTACCTCTTCAGGATTTGCCCAAGGATCATATACATCTACGGCTATGTCAAAATTCCTTAATTCTGAATAAATGTCAATTACTCGAGTGTTACGCACATCCGGACAATCTTCTTTAAAAGTAAAACCAAGGATCAATACCTTGCTATCAATCACTTTTAGGTCTTTGCGCATCATGTGTTTGATCACCTCTGTCGCCACATGTTTGCCCATTGAATCATTCAGTCTTCTTCCTGCTAGGATAATTTCCGGATGATAGCCCACTTCCTGGGCTTTTTGGGCCAGGTAAAAAGGATCCACGCTGATGCAATGTCCACCCACCAATCCTGGCTTAAAAGGTAAAAAGTTCCATTTGGTTCCGGCAGCTTCCAATACCTCTTGGGTATCTATGTTTAAAAGGTTAAAAATTTTGGACAATTCATTGACAAAGGCAATATTAATGTCTCTTTGGGAATTTTCAATAACCTTTGCTGCTTCGGCAACTTTAATGCAACTCGCTTTGTGCGTTCCTGCTACAATTACCTCTCGGTAAAGACTGTCCACATATTCAGCAATCTCAGGGGTAGAACCGGAAGTAACTTTTAAAATCTTTGAAACCGTATGCTCTTTGTCTCCGGGATTGATTCTTTCAGGGGAGTAACCTGCAAAAAAGTCTTTATTGTAAACCAAACCACTATTTTTTTCTAGCAATGGCACACACTCTTCTTCGGTCACACCCGGATATACCGTTGATTCATAAATGACCACATCCCCTTTTTTTAGGTATTTGGCAATGGTCTCCGATGCTTTCAACATGGGAGTCAATACTGGCCTGTTGTGTCTGTCCGTTGGTGTAGGAACAGTAACAATGTATACCTGACAATCTGCAAGGTCAGCAGGATTCTCAGAATTGTAAAGCCCCTTTTCTTTAGGACTTGAGGTAGCCAATACAGCTTGAAGGTCATGGTCTTCAACCTCTAGCGTGAAGTCATGACCATTGTTCAATTCTTTCACCCTTTTTGAAGCTATATCAAAACCAATAACCGGGAATTTTTTGGCAAATTCAACAGCCAAGGGAAGACCAACATACCCAAGCCCAATTACGGCAATTTTTACATCTTTTAAAGGAGTACTCATGAGGTTAAAAATATTAGTTGTAATGATTTAAATAAATGAAGGCAAATATAAGTTATTTTAACTTGGATTTTTTATCCTAACTTCAGTAATAACAGAATATTATTTTAATAATTTAATAAATGCTCCCCATTCGACTCCACCTTGTTAAGGGGAGTCTGTTTATTCTAGGAGGGACGGTTTCGATTTTGATGGAGTAGTGCTTTTGCCAACTTCAATTTCTTAAGTCCTGCGATAAAATTCTTTTTCTGCCTACTCCCCCTTTTTAAAGGGGGTTAGGGGGATTCTTATGTATTTCGTAATCATCCGTATTCCACTTTACACAGCTTCGCCTCCTCAGTCCCAATTCAAGTTGGGAAGAGCTAACAAAAGCCAGGAAAAACAATTTAATAAACTAAGGAGTAAAACCTTAATTAATACGGGAAACTTAATTTATAATTCGGGTTTAATTATAAACTACCTCCTATTGAACCATTTTTTAAAGAAGCCCTTCTCAACCTGATCTTCTGCATAATAACCATAGCCGTAACCATAGCCATAACCATAACCGGTACCATAGCCATAATGCTGTGCATCCTTATCCACCCCATTAAAGAGGATATAGGCTTCTTTAAGGATGGCCTGCTTCTTTAAGTTATTAATATGGTCTATAAATTGCTTTTCACTGTAATTGTAGCGCAGCACAAAGAGAGAAATGTCTGCCAACCTGATTAAGTCTAAGGTTTCAGAAACCAAACCTACAGGAGGCGTATCCAGAATAACCATATCATAACGCTCTTTCATTTGCTCCAACAGTTCACCAAAGCGTTCAGTAATTAACAATTCAGCAGGATTAGGAGGGATTGGGCCTGAAACAATCACATCTAGGTTTTCATAAGCAGTTTTTTGAATGACTTTGTTCACATCCTCTTGATTATGGCTTAGGTAGGTAGATAAGCCTTCAGTATTGCTTAAGCCAAAATCTTCAAAAATTTTCGGCTTGCGCATGTCACAACCTATTAAAAGTGTTTTTTTATTGCTCAAGGCATAGACCGAGGCCAAATTGATACTGCAAAAAGTCTTTCCTTCACCGGAAATACTGGATGTAATCAAAATCACAGAACTCTTCTCTTTGGGAAGTATAAAATTCATATTGGCCCTTAAAGAGCGAAAAGCCTCGGTAATTCCGGAACGGTGCTTCTTTAAAACCACCAAATTGTCAGCATCCTCATTTTGTCCGATGGTGGAAATCAAATTAAGGTTAGCCTTTTTCTCCAACTCTTTACCATCCTTAATCGTATTACTAAAAAAAACTCGTGCAAAATTAATACCTATAGGAAAGGCCAATCCTAATACCGTAGCAATAAGGAAGGTAATAGAAGATTTTGGGCTAATAGGAATGGGATTGATTAATGCCGTTTCAATAATTTTGTTGCTAGGGGTATTGGATGCCCTAGTGATGGCTGCCTCTGCTCGCTTTTCTAACAAGAAAGTATACAATTCCTCATTTAAGGCAAACTCTCTTTGAATGCGTAATAAATTTTGTTCAGTTTGCGGTAAGCTACTAAAGGTGCTTGTAATTTTATCAATCCGTTGCTGAAGGTCCTGAATCAATAATTGCGCATTGTTATCTACATTATTCAATAATTCCAGAATAGAAAGGTTCATGTCCTTAATTTGCCTATTTACATCTCTTAATGGTGGAGATATTTCAGTAAGCTTAGAAGCATGCATGGATTTTTGCGCCTGTAGTTCAAGCAAATTTTGAATCAGTGTATTTAAAATGGGATCCTCTATGCCCAAACCTGAGGGAACAACGATTTGATTGTAATCTTCTCTTTTTAAATAATTAGTAATTTGCTGGTAATATTCTCTTTTAAATTTTTCCTTGGCCAAATCGGTTTCCAGGGCTTTCAATTGCTCAAAAATTGCTGTGCCTTCAGAACTTAAATCATATATGGAATTATTGGAACGAAAACTTTCCAACCTGTTTTCGATAAACATTAAAGAGTCTGATAAAACTACCAATTGGGCATCAATAAAATCAATGGTATTGGTGGCCATGGTGTTCTTTTCCTGTAATTCGTTTTCCAAATAAACTTCTTGTAAGGTATTTAAATAATCCCTTCCTTTCTGAGGTGTTTGCGTAGTAATGGTTAATTTAAGAATGGTGGATTGTTTGTCCATAGAGGCTACCTGAAGGTTTGCCCCAGTATAATGATCAATTAAACCTGACCTGTCTCTTAAACGGATAATTATTTCCCCGCTTTCTTCCACTGAAGTAAGTCCAACTTTAAAACGGTTCATGGGTAATTCTACCCATTGGTTAAAGGAAAAAGTGGCTGTGGGTGAGTTGGGATTTTCCAACTTATTTCTAGATTCATTGTCGGGAAAAATTTGCAAGTAAGATTCTCCCAAATAAGTTACTGTAAAACTTTTGCGATCTTCCCATTTTATCAGCACATCCCCATTAGTCAATTGAGGATGGGACCAATCTACTTCTACAGCAATAGGGGTATTCTGGTATATTTCAGACGTTATAAACCTTCCCTCTTTAATGTATTCCACATCAAAGTTCAATCGATCCAAAGTGGCATTGGCTATGGGTCTGGATTTGAGGATAATCATTTGATTGCCCAATTCCATTTCACCGGAACCTCCCATATTTAATCCCGCAGATTCAAATAAGTTAAAGGGATTTTCCTTTTCTTTTATAAAAAATTTACTGGAAACCTGGTATTCCGGCACTGAATACCGGAGAATCATATAGGCTATGCCCAAGGCTATTATAACAGACAGCACTATATATGGCCAGATACGTAGAATTCTTAATACAATATCCTTGATATCGATTACTTCTTCCTCCTGCCCTATTACCGGCATTCTATTCGGTTCAGATTGATTCATTTGCAATTATTTGATGGCGTTCAATACAAGTAAAACGGCAGAAAGGGTAGTCACTGCCAATTGAAATGTTTGAACAAAATTAACCCCTGTACCCAATTCACGGATTTTCATAGGTTCTGCATAGAGCATGTCATTGGGACGTATAAAGTAAAACTCCGATTCTATCAAGCGTTCATCTGTAAGGTTAATACGAAATGTCTTAGTGCCTTCAGGGTATTGTCGCATCAGCACCAATTGATCCCTTTTAGCAGTCGTAGTCAAATCGCCTGCATGGGCAATGGCCTGAAAAATACTGATTCGATTTTGAAGAATGGTATAATTGCCATTCTTATTGAATTCACCAAGGGCAGAAAAACGAACCCCTCCTAAACGAACCCGTACAAAAAAATCTTCTTTGTTGACATAGGCTTTCAGTTCTGATTCAATTAAAGCTTGGGCTTGTTTGGTGGTTAATCCCAATAGTTTGATCTCGCCAAGAAGTGGCAATTCCACCATACCATTTTCATCCAGGGTATAGCCATTGATAAAGAATATATCGCCCCCGTTCTGCGCTCCCTGCATCATGTTAGTATTTGATGTTTGATTGCCAGCTGCAATCCCAAAAATCTCATTAAGCTCAGGTGATGTGGTACTTACATTAATGTCTACCACATCATTGTATTGCAGGTAATAATCTGCCGTACTGTTGGCTACAAGCTCAGATTCTGTAAATAAGGGGTTGTCTTCTTCGGACCTGTCCTGCATATAAATAATCTTTTTGTTGGATACGCAAGAACTGGCAGCAAGTAAAATCAAAAGGGTAAAAAATAATCTATCGAGTTGCTTCATTTTTATTAAATAAAATGAATTTTAAAATTCTTGACAAAGATATTTAAAAGTAAGGCAGTAAAAAAACTGTTTAATACCTTTTTTTCTTCATAAAATTCAAACAACATTATTTATAGATTTAAATACATTAATCAATATACAAACTGCTTTTTTCGTCAAAATTTGAATAATTTTAGTCTGGGTAATTTTGTTGGACAGTTAGCCGGTAACTGATGAAAAATGCCTAATATCCGGTCTTTTTAAGTAAAACTCTTAGTTTAAGGGGTTTGCCTCTCTTGGCTAGGTAAAGGTTGTAAAATGAATTGTAATGTGGTTTGATGGAAATAAGCAAAAGCTCATTCCTATTGTGTTGTTGCTTTAATAAAAAAAGGGGAAATGAATAGGTTTGAATTGAACCCGAAATATGCAATAGACAACTCCAAAATATAGGGATCGAAAAATCCCCCTTTTCCCCTTTCAAGGGGGATTATGAGCATTTGGCAATTGAGTGACTTTTGCTGAATATGGGATAGTATCTCTTAGAAAAACCGCTAGACCCGAAGGAGGGATTGCCCCACCCGTTCCCTACACAACACCTCTCTAAAAAGGGTTCACAATGACGTTCTGGTGGTTGGTTAATTAAGTACATGCCGGCACAATTCGACAAGCTCAGTGGCCGGAAGGTTGTGTCCTTCACCATCTTTCCTAACAAGGAATCCTATTTAATTAAGGAATAGAAGTACTCCCTAAGCACTCCTGTACCATAACCTATCAATTGCCCGTAAGAGGTGAGTACTGCTAAAAACCCAACTTGCAAATTAGTACAAGCACTAAAAAATAGAGCCACCGTCCAAAGCAAATAGCAGGCTGCTATCATATAACCTATAACCGGACAAATAATCAATGATATGGGAAGCAATAGCAATCCTATAAAAAATGCCACTGGAAGCAAATGAACCAGCTTGAGGGCATCTTTATGAAACCGTGTGATAAAGACACGATTCCTGCCAAATTGGTGGCTTTGACGAATAAAGGAGGCAAAATCATTTTTACGGTGATGGTAAACAAATGCATCTTCCACCAACTCCAACTTAAACCCTGCTTTCTTGATGCGAATGCTCAGTTCAATGTCTTCAGCCATATTGGGATGAATAAAGCCTCCAACCTCTTTGTATACGTCTCTGGAGAAGCCCATATTGTAGCCACGGGCCTGGTACTTGGAGGGATCCTTCATTTTTCCACGTATGCCCCCTGTGGTCAAGAAAGCGGTCATGCTGAAGTTCATGGCCTTCTGCCAGGAAGAAAATTCATCCTCAGCATCATCTGGTCCACCATGGGCATCAAGGCCTCTTTCTTTGATAACCTTATTTAGTATTTTAAAATAACCTGAAGGAATCACACAATCAGAGTCAAAAAAAACGAAATAATCTCCTTTTGCCAGTTCCATACCCTTGTTGCGAGCAAATCCCTGCCCGGTATTCTCCTGAAAGTAATAACAGATATTCAGCTTCTCCTGGAATTCTCCTGAAATAGTTTCAGCGGTAAAGTCAGATCCATCCTCCACTATCACAACTTCAAAATTACTAAAAGTCTGATTGCTTAGACTCTGAAGTAAATTTCGGAGTTCCTCAGGACGATTGTACACAGGAATGATCACCGAAAAATACATTGCTATTTTCTATTAATTTCGTCGGCAATATTATAATCACTTTTATGGGTGTTATTGGAAGTCATCATTTCAGCCATAAAGCCTGTAAGAAATAACTGCACCCCTACAATTAATGCGACAAGGGCTAAGAAAAACAAGGGCTGATCTGTGATTTCTCTAACGGGCAAACCATTCCTAAGACCAGCGATTTTCTCATAAATCAACCAAACCGTAATCAAAAAACCTGTCATAAATGAAAGCGTGCCCATACTACCAAAAAAATGCATGGGATTCTTCTTGTATCTGTTAACGAAAGAAACGGAAATCAAATCCAGAAACCCATTGACAAAACGTTCGATTCCAAATTTGGTGGTACCATATTTTCTTGCTCTATGCGCCACTTCCTTCTCTCCTATCTTCCCAAAACCATTCCATTTAGCAATAAGCGGAATATAACGGTGCATTTCCCCGTAAATGTCTATGCTTTTGACAACTTTCTTTGAATAGGCCTTTAATCCACAATTGAAATCATGTAGCTTAATCCCGGAAATAAATCTGGTCACGCCATTAAACAAGCGGGAAGGAATGGTTTTAGATATTGGGTCATGGCGTTTACGCTTCCAGCCACTGACCAGGTCAAAACCATCTTCTGTGATCATACGGTAAAGCTCAGGCACCTCCTCAGGGCTGTCCTGCAAATCAGCATCCATCGTGATCACAACCTCACCAATGGCCTTGGAAAAACCTATATTTAAAGCTGCAGATTTACCGTAATTGCGAACAAACCTTATGGCTTTGACATTTACGTCAAGGACTGACAAGTCTTTAATCACTTGCCAGGAGTTGTCTTTAGAGCCGTCATCTACATATATGATTTCATAACTGAGCCCTTTGGTTTCCATTACCCTTTTAATCCAATCTTGAAGTTCAGGTAGCGATTCTTCTTCGTCGTAAACAGGTATAATAATAGAAATTTGGGGCATAATTCAATTAAAAATCTGTTGATTTGTCTCTTTTTTTAATAATTGCACCTAAGATTAAGGAAAAAATAGCATATATGATCAACGAAACCCCGAAACCTTTGATTTGTCCCGCAAAGGTAAAAGCATCTTCCATCTCTGTACGCATCTCGTTGATTTGGTCACTTGATATATTGTCTCCAGCGCCAAAATTATCCAGCATGGCCAGCATATTTTCAAGCTGAACTTTTACCAACAATTCGGAAAGTCCAGGATCAATCAACTGATACAATACTATATTCCCTAAGGTGCTTATTAAACCTGAGACAATTAAAGTAACAAAGGCAAACTGGAAAGCAGGTCCATATGGCATAAAACCACCTATTTCCTTGCGGTACTGAATACCGTAATAAATTACTAGTCCGAAGAATAAAACGAACACGGCGAAACCGTACCAAGCGGCAACTAATAAACTATAATCAATAAAATAAATTAAAAACGAGATGACAAGCATTACCAAACCGATGGTTACTCCGGATTTCAAAGCTGCCATTGCAGGAGATGTTGATTGTTGTTCCATAATAAAGACGATTAAAATTCAACGTTTCTCTTTAAAATTATGGAAATTATAATGGTAAAGAACAATCCCGGGAATATTTTTCTTAAAAAATCGTTTAAAGCAACATCAAAAATGCTCATTTTAGAAATATTCGCATAGGTTTCTTCATAGGCTTCCACATTTAATTTCTCTTGAAGTATCGCTTTATTTTCGCTCATCAACTCCAAATTGATTTGTCTAAATGTGGTAAATAATTCCTGATCTATCTGTATACTACCTAAAATATACAAAGCTGAAAGCGTGGCTATGATGGTATAGGTAAAAAAACCAACCGTCATTCCCTGGCCAAAATACAAATTACCCCCGTTAAAATTGTCCCGAAAGTTTTTCACTCCAAAAAACACAAAAACCGGAGTTACAAGGTACCCAATAATCAGGTTCATACTGATGGGTTCTATTCCTAAAAAATAAATGGTCAAGTAGCCCAAAAAACATAATCCTCCGCCATATAGCCCAAACGGTAATGCGGCTTTTAAGTACCTATTCATTTAACCCTTCTATTTTCCCCTGATTTATCAGGTATTTTACTTTTCCTTTCTGTGATTGATTAAAATAGGGGTTGTTAGCCGCTAGTGAAGCATTGCTTTTCTCATCAAACAACCACTCTTCATTTGGATCAAAAATAGTAAGACTATCCCATTCATTGGCTTGATTACCTAAAATGGACTGAGGACCATTGGTTAACTTATCAATCAACAAAGGATAAGTTAATTTTTCTGATAGCTTCACTAATGCAGGAATGAAAGTAGGTAACCCGGCCATCCCAAAAGGTGCGTGGTCAAATTCCATATTTTTTGCATCTAGCTCATGTGGGATATGGTTGGAAACCAAGGCGTCTATAGTCCCGTCTTTCAATGCATCGATTAATGCTTCTTGTTGAGTCTTCCCACGGAAAGGAGGTAAAACTTTAAGCCTTGTGTCAAAATCCAATAAATCATCATCTGTGAAAAGCAATTGGTAGATAGAAACATCAGCAGTTACTGCCAAACCTTCCTGCTTTGCTCTTCGAATATGTTCCAGGGCACCGCTTGTGCTGACCGTTTGAAAATGCAGCCTTCCTCCAGTATAACGTAGTATTTCAAGATTTTTTTGAACGGCTACTTCTTCGGCAAGATCAGGAATACCTTTCAGACCTAACATAGTAGAAGAAACACCTTCATGCATCTGCCCAAAAAGTGCTAACATGGGATCCTGACTCTGATCAAATAATACACCATTAAACTTCTGAAGGTATTGTAAGGCCTTCATCATGCGGTCTGAATGAGACAGGGATACCAAGCCTTCGCCAAAGAGATTTACTCCGTATTGGTTTAAATCCAACATTTCTGTAAGTTCTTTGCCTTCAAAATCTTTAGTGACTGCTGCCTGAATATGAAAAGTAGGGAACAATAAATCACTATGGTTTTTCAAATAGGCGACCTCACTTTTGGATTGGATGGGAGGTGTACTATTGGGGAGCAATACAGCAGCTGTCATGCCTCCCTGTATAAGTGCATTGGCAAGGCTTTCAAGGGTTTCGCGGTATTCCTGCCCTGGTTCGCCAGAAAAACACCTGAGATCTGTCCAACCTTTAGAACCCAAAAAGCCTTTGCAATCTACCAGTCTTTCGTCCTTACCAGGAGTTTGTGTAGTTGCTGCTGTTATGGTTTTCCCATCAAATACATAATCAGCGGCAGGAAGGATTTCTTTTTCTGTGATGATTTTCAGTGACTGGAAGCGTACGGTCATGAGCTGTTTTTATTTTTGCAAAACTGCAATTTTATTCCCTAAAATGGAAATAAAAGCGATGGAAAGGCTTTGGTATTGGTGAATTTTACTAGCTGTTAAATTCTAGTTCAAATTAAGTCTTGATATACAATCAAGAAAGATAACCGCAGATGGCTACCTGGCTAAAGCCCATACAGCAGTCATTGCCCTAAAAAGACAATAAACATTCTATTAAGTGATGAAATCAATTGAAAAACCCAATTGCATCAGCTTGGGTCAAACGGCATTATTTATTTAAAATCGGATTTCAAAACAACAGGAAGGATGGTAGTTTGAAGAGATAAAACATCATCATGCTGATTTGGGGAAGGTAAAATCATGATTTTGTCAGTAATACTGTATTTTTCCTACAATAATACTGACAAAATCACAGCTCCTGATCCTCTCGAATTCCCTACCGTATGGATTAAAGAAAAATAAAAGACCAAATCCTCAAAACAGCAACCTATAAAATCATAGCAAGGATTTTACAATCCTGCTAAGTTTTCTTTGGCTAGTTCGAAGTCAGGATTGATCGCCAAGGCTGCTTCAAAGGCAGTTTTAGCCTCAGCCATACTTCCCTGATCTTTATAAATCAGTCCTTTAAGATTTTCAGCAGCTGCGACCATACTTACTTCCTGCATTTCATTGTTTTCTCCTTTCGGGAAGTTTAATTTTTGTTCTGCTGCCTTGCTGTCCTTAATCAACATATTAATGGAGTTAAGGCCTTCCTCATATTTCTTAAGAGTATATTGTAAATAGCCAGCTTTGTACAAACTGAACAAATCTCCGGACAATAAATGAAGGGATTCAAAATGTGGCAATGCACGTTCTAAAGCACCCAACTGTTCAAGAGAAAACGCGGCTACTTCTAGGCCTGTTAAACTTTTGTCATTTCTTTCCAATAAATCCAAGGCAACAAGCGCCGCTGATCCATACTGCTCCATTTCAAAATACATGGAGGCAAGGGTTTCGGCATAGACAAGGTTGCCAGGATTTCTTTCCATCAACTCATACAGCTTCAATTTTGCAACAGAAGCATCATTGTACCTCATTGCAAGTGAGTATATCCTGTTGTCCGTTTCATTTTTAGCTTTATTACTTGTGATGGGTTCCTGAGTAGCAGGAGTAGTATTGGTGTTTTCCTGGGCGAAGGAAATATTTTGTGCGCTTAAGCACAATAACAAAATCAATACAGCAAATTTCATTTTCATCATTTATCTTGAGTTGTTTTCACTATTCCTTTTTTTGCAGCTAACTTGTACATTAACTCCAAGGCTTCATTTTTATTGTTTTGAATATGTCCTTCAAGGATAGCTTCTTTGATTTCTTCTTTCAAATCTCCTACTACCCTTGATGGTTTCAAACCAAATATAACCATGATTTCGTCACCAGATACAGGAGGTTGGAAATTTCTTACCTGATCTTTTGATTCTACCTCCTGAAGTTTGAGATCTACCTTGTCAAAATTAGCCAAGAATCTTTTTACTTTGTTGTTGTTTTTTGAGGTAACATCGGCTCTACAAAGCTGCATCAGTTCATCCACATCGTCTCCAGCTTCGAAAAGCAAGCGCCTTATGGCTGCATCCGTTACCTTGTCGTTGACCAATGCTATGGGTCTCAAATGCAATCTTACTAATTTTTGCACATATTTCATCCTTTCATCCATTGGAAGCTTCAATCTTCTAAAGATTCCCGGAACCATTCTGGCCCCTTTGTCCTCGTGTCCATGGAAAGTCCAGCCTACTTTCTGATTAAAACGCTTGGTAAGAGGCTTGGCAATGTCATGCATGATAGCTGCCCAACGTAACCAAAGATTATCTGACCTCATGGCCACATTGTCCAGCACTTGTAAAGTGTGGTAAAAATTATCCTTATGAGACTTGTCCCCTACAGAATCGACTCCTTGAAGTGCAACCATCTCCGGGAAAAACTCCTTCAATAAACCACTGACAAAAAGTAACTTAAACCCATAGGAAGGTTTGTCAGTCATAATGATTTTATTGAGTTCAACGATGGTTCTTTCCCCAGAAATAATAGACATCCTGTGGGCATTATTAATGATCCCATCAAAGGTAGTCGCTTCAATATCAAATTTCAATTGGGCCGCAAACCGAACAGCCCGCATCATTCGCAAAGGATCATCTGAGAAAGTTATATTGGGATCGGTAGGGGTACGTATGATTTTTCTTTTGAGGTCTTTTACACCGTCAAAGGGATCCAAAAGTTCTCCAAAATTTTTAGCATTTAAACCTATTCCCAAGGTATTGATGGTGAAATCCCTGCGTTCCTGATCCTCTTGAAGTGTTCCTGCCTCCACCTTAGGTTTTCTCGAATGGTCCTGATAGGACTCTTTTCTCGCTCCTACAAATTCCAGTTCCCAATCCTCCATTTTGATCATGGCGGTACCAAAATTTTTAAAAACTGAAACAGGTGGTTTATTTTCTAAAGAACCAGCCACTGATTTAGCCAGCTTTATCCCATCACCAATGCATACAAAATCAATGTCCTTGCTTGGTCTTTTTAAAAGTATATCTCGAACATATCCACCTACTACATAGGTTTCCGTGCCCAAATTATCTGCTATTTTGCCAACCTTTTCAAAGATTTGAATATTTCCTAAAGAACTTGTCAGATTCATCCATTTATAATTTTCACACGACCATCTTCATGCAGTTGCATCACCTTGGATTCCCTATTAAAAGGAAAAGCCTGGAGCCCTTTGATCGTTGAAGGAAGTACCTCATTTTGCCACCTCAGAAATACAATTTCCTGAACTTGGTTGAGTACTTGCTTCCAAAAGGGTGAGCTTACCAGTGCAAATTTAATTAATCCGCCGGATTTACCCTTATTTATATTCCATGCCGGCTGAGGGCTCTGGAAAATTGTCTTATCTGCAGCAAATTCTACAATATCCAAAGCTACATCAGAGAAATTACCTACCAGTGACTTTAACTGATAGATTTCATGAACCAAAAACACGCCCTCCATTTCCGGCTTCCAATCAGTCACTTTGATCCATTCAAAGTTTGTACCTTTCGTATCCTGAAAATTTAACTGACCTGATTTAGCAAATTCCTTACTTATTTCCTTATAGTCCACTTTTGTTTTTCATTTAACCCGAAATAGGTAATAACTATTCTTTTCCGGGGTCAAAATAAGTCAATCTTTACCATTGCATTGCCTTTCCCTAATGAATATAATTTAACAAGGGAATTAAAATACCTCCTTGGCTACCTTATAAGTTGTGTCTGCCTTACTCATGGTGTAATAATGCAATGTAGGCACACCGTACTTAACCAATTCTTTGCTTTGGTGTATGGCCCATTCAATGCCCACTTCCTTTACATCTGCGTTATTTTTACACTTCTCCAATTCCAGCATTAAATCATCCGGTAAATCTAGGAAAAACGTTTTTGGTAAATTAACGATCTGAGACAAGGTAGTGATTGGTTTTAACCCTGGAATAATCGGCACATCAATCCCTGCCTCTCTTACCTTCTCTACAAAATCAAAATATTTTTGATTGTCAAAAAACATTTGGGTTACAATATAAGTAGCCCCAGCATCAATTTTCGCTCTTAACTTTTTCAAATCAAAATTCAAACTTGGCGCTTCAAAATGCTTTTCAGGATAGCCAGCCACACCTACACAAAAGTCAGTTTGGAAACCTATTTCAGTTTCGTCATGAAGGTATTTGCCTTCATTCATTCCTATGATTTGGCCCACAAGTTCGGAAGCAAATTTGTGCCCGTCTTTATTTGGGATAAAATTCGCCTCTGATTTAGGTGCGTCTCCCCTCAATGCCAATACATTTTCTACCCCTATAAAATACAAGTCAATAAGTGCATTTTCAGTCTCTTCCTTAGAAAACCCTCCACACAATAAATGTGGTACTGCATCTACCTTAAACTTATTCATTATGGCTGCGCAAATACCTACTGTTCCTGGCCTTTTCCTCGTACTTATTTTTTCAAGAAGCCCATTGGCATGTTTTTTATACATGTATTCTTCCCTATGGTAAGTCACATCTATAAAAGGTGGATTAAAGTCCATTAAAGGAGTAATTCCGTCCAATAAGTTAGTCAAACTCTGTCCTTTTAAGGGAGGAAGAATTTCAAAAGAAAAATGTGTTTTATCTGTATTCTTTAAGTAATCGGTAACCTTCATGTTAGTCTATTGTTAAGCAACCAAGTTGTGCTTTAAGAAATATTTGGGCCTGTTTTATTTACCCAAAACTTATTTTAATTGTACTAAAGGGCCTGATTTTGAAATTCTAATTAACCAGTAATTCTTTTCAAAATCAACATCCTTGTGGAACTTAAAATCCTACTTAGCCTCCGAAGTAAGCTTAGGTGTGTAGGCAAGGTTAGGTGACAGCCATTTCTCAGCCTGTGCCATCGACACCCCTTTTCTACGAGCATAATCAGACACCTGGTCTTTGCCGATTTTTCCTAAACCAAAATATTTACTTTCAGGATGCCCAAAGTAAAAACCACTTACAGAAGAGGTTGGAAGCATGGCAAAGCTGTCTGTTAGCTCCATCCCTATATTTTTTTCTGCATCAAGCAAGTCAAAAAGGGTACGCTTTTCTGAATGTTCCGGACAAGCAGGATAGCCGGGTGCTGGACGAATACCAGTGTAATTCTCCTTTATCAGCTCCTCATTTTCCAACGATTCTGTCGGAGAATAGCCCCAAAATTCTTTTCTAACCCTCAAATGCAAATACTCTGCAGTAGCTTCCGCCAAACGATCAGCCATTGCCTTCAACATGATGTCATTGTAATCATCACCCTGCTCCTGAAAATCCTTAAGTTTTTCCTCTATGTTTAAACCAGCGGTCACAGCAAATCCCCCCATATAATCTGTAGTCTCAGGATGAATATAGTCAACCAGAGACCTGTTAGGAACTCCTTTTCCTTTTCGACCTTGTTGCCTTAGAAAATGAAACGAATAGGATTTTCCTTCCGTGAATTGTGGATCTATCACTAAATCATCACCCGACCTTTGCACTGGAAAGAGACCGAAAACTGCACTTGCTTTCAACCAACCTTCATTTACAATCCTATCCAACATTTTATTGGCGTCATTGTACAATTTGAGTGCTTCATCTCCTACTACAGGATCTTTTAGAATCTTCGGAAATCTTCCAGAAAGCATCCAGGTGCTGAAAAATGGCGTCCAATCTATATAATCTCTAATAACGGAAAGGTCCATATCTTCCAACACGGTCACCCCTAATTTCTTAGGCTTAAAAGGTGTGTAGTTAGGCCAATCGATGGCTACAGGATTTGACTTAGCTTCTTTATAAGTAGACATCTGCTTTACTTCCTGCTTGGCAGCATGTACTTCACGAAGCTTTTGATAAGTTGCCTTTATTTCTTTTTTATACTGATCTCTGGTTTCTTTACTAATGGCCTCACCTGCCACAGGAACAGATTTGGAAGCATCAGCAACATGAACCACTATACCACTGTATACAGGGTCTATTTTTACAGCTGTGTGAATTCTGGAAGTGGTGGCACCACCTATCAGTAGAGGAATATCCAAACCTCTCCTTTCCATTTCTGAAGCCACATTAACCATTTCATCAAGTGATGGAGTAATCAGACCACTTAAGCCTATTATATGTGCTTTACTGTCCAAGGCTTCCTGAATAATTCGATCCGTCTCTACCATCACCCCTAAATCAATAATCTTGTAGGAATTACAGGCCAATACTACCCCGACTATGTTTTTGCCAATGTCATGAACATCGCCTTTAACTGTAGCCAATAATATTCTCTTTATATTGTCTTCTTGCTCACCCGTAGTGGCATTTGTGCCCGGCAAGGGCATAAATGGCTCCAAATAGGCAACCGCTTTTTTCATTACTCTAGCACTTTTCACTACTTGAGGCAAGAACATTTTCCCTTCACCAAACAAGTCTCCAACTACATTCATGCCATCCATTAGAGGACCCTCTATGACTTTCAGCGCATCTTTTAATTCTAGCCTTGCCTCTTCCGTATCCTCTATGATATAATCCAACACCCCTTTTACCAAAGCATGTTGAATCCTTTTTTCAACAGGTGAACTTCTCCAGGCTTCATCTGCCTTGCCTTTCTTTCCTTGAGACTTAACCGAATCTGCGAAATCAAGCAAACGCTCTGTAGCATCTTCCCTTTTGTTCCACATTACATCCTCAACCCGATCCAGTAACTCTTTGGGAATATCATCATAAATCTCCAACATGGAGGGATTGACAATTCCCATATCCATACCATGCCTGATGGCATGATACAAAAACACTGCATGCATGGCCTCTCTTACGGGATTATTACCTCTAAAGGAAAAAGACACATTACTCACACCGCCACTTACTTTGGCACCTGGCAGATTTTCTTTAATCCATTTCGTCGCACGGAAAAAATCAACAGCATTGTTTTTATGCTCATCCATTCCTGTAGCAACAGGAAATATATTGGGATCAAAAATAATGTCCTGAGCCTTAAACTTTATTTTTTGCGTAAGCAGGTCATAGGATTTTTTACAGATATCTATTCGTCTTTGATAGGAATCTGCTTGCCCTTTTTCATCAAAAGCCATCACCACAACTGCAGCGCCAAACTTTTTGATGGTTTTGGCCTGTTCCAAAAATTCTTCTTCACCATTCTTCAAACTAATGGAATTAACAATTCCCTTACCTTGAATACATTTAAGCCCCGCCAAAATAATTCTCCACTTGGAGCTATCGACCATCACTGGAATCCGGCTGATTTCTGGTTCTGAGGCTACCAGATTAAGGAATTTAACCATTGCAGCTTCTCCATCTAGCATGGCTTCGTCCATACATACATCCAAAATCTGAGCGCCGCCTCTTACCTGGTCTAGCGCCACCTCAAGGGCCTCATCGTAATTGTCGTTAAGTACAAGCCTTGCAAATTTCTTCGAACCTGTAACATTGGTTCGCTCACCTATATTTACGAAATTTAGGTTCGCATTGAAAACCAATGGTTCTAGTCCTGATAGCTGTAAGCTAGGCATTTTTTTAGAATTGCTCATGAATTAATCTTCTTCGGTTAATACCTGCTGAACTCTTGGAGGGAAATTGCTGGCTGTGTTTGCTAAAGCCGAGATATGCTCGGGAGTAGTCCCACAACATCCACCAACTATATTCACCCAACCTTCTTTTAAAAACAAGCTCACTTCCTCAGTCATTTCATCTGGCCCCTGATCGTATTCTCCAAATTCATTGGGAAGACCTGCATTGGGGTAAACACTCACATTAAATGGTGATTTATCTGATAGTACTTTTAAATAGGGCCTAAGCTCAGCGGCACCTAAGGCACAATTCAGACCAATACTTAATAAAGGTACATGGGAAATGGAGATCAAAAAGGCTTCGGTGGTTTGCCCGGAAAGTGTTCTTCCTGAAGCATCAGTGATGGTACCTGAAACCATAATAGGCACTCCACCTTCCTTAGGTTCTAAAGGAAGATCTCGTTTTTCAAAAACTTCTTGAATTGCAAAAATTGCTGCTTTTGCATTTAAAGTATCAAACACCGTTTCAACAAGAAGAATATCCACTCCGCCGTCTAACAAACCTTCCACCTGCTCGGAATAGGCGGCAACCAATTGGTCAAAATTAATGGCTCTAAAACCAGGATCATTGACATCTGGTGATAAGGAAGCTGTCCTATTAGTCGGTCCAATTGCACCTGCTACAAACCTTGGTTTATCAGGCTCTCGGGCAGAAAATTCGTCTGCCACTTCCTTTGAAATCTTTGCAGACTCGAAATTAAGTTTATAGGCAATTTCAGCTAGCCCATAATCTTCCTGAGCTATTGAAGTACTACTGAATGTGTTGGTTTCAATGATATCTGCACCAGCTTCAAAATAGGCCTTGTGGATATCTTTGATGATCTCCGGGCGGGTCAAAGAAAGCAAATCATTGTTCCCCTTTAAAGATTTTTTTACAGCCGCAAGTTCTTGATTTCTAAAATCCTCTTCCTGAAGACCATATCTTTGGATCATGGTACCCATAGCACCATCCAATATCAAAATTCGCTTTTGTAATTGCTGAAGTAATAAGTTGGTTCTTCTTGCCATGTGAATCGTATATTAATTAAAAAGCTTATACGAGCATGAACCGATGTAAAACTAGAGGGTATTTTCTAACTTTTGCGGCTCATCTTTATCCGGCATTTCCGGAATGGGAATTAGCACCTTGTCAACTCAGGTTGCTAAGACATCATAGGGCCCTACCCTCCGTCTTTCTCGATAAGCAATTCAAAAGTAACATGAATTCAGGAAAAAAATTCTCTTTTTGCGAAAAACTTTAATTCCTCCTGCTATAAGCGGGTTCAATAAATGCTGTTACTCAGCAATACAAAACATTAGGAACAAAAAAAACACAGTTAGAATAAAATATTATTTTTAAAAAATATACAAATACCAAACAATAAACGTTTCCAACAAAACATTGGTCTTTTACTCCAAATAATATCAATTCTCCACAAGGTGCATCTTTATAGCTCAATTAATCAAGTTGATACAATTATGGTCTTAAACCAACCCCAAGTTGAAGATAAGGGCCTGCCATATAACTCGACATATTAAGCTCGCCAAGTTTATAAGTGCTTAGTGGTAACTCATATCCAGCATGTGCAGAAGTAACAATCCTAAACATTTTATTAAACACAGGAAACGCATAGGCTACCATTACTTCAGATTTGCCCATTATTCCTCTGCTCTTCAAATAGCCATCATAATCCGGTTCTTCAAACAAAATAGGAAAATCAGGCTTTTTGACATTGGTTAAAGTATAACGGATATTTCCATACCCTAAACCGGCAAGTACCCCTAATTCTAGATTTCTCATTTTATATAGCTGGTAACCATAGTTACCATAAAGCCTAACACTATTTAATGTCTGCTCCCTATTTTCATCAGCTATACCTGAATTTGCTATATTAAAAATATCAACTGAATAGATCCACCTTCGGTTTTCTCCGATTATTTTCATTCCCAAATTATTAGGTCTATCCTTAAATGGAGCCAATCCATTGTTTACCAAATAATCATTCAGGCCATCTGGGTTGGTGAAATTATACCCATAAAAAAAGTGCACTCCAATACCAGCATCGGGGAAGAACAGATTCTGATCCGGCATAGAAATACCCGCTCCCAATCTAAAAAAAGCACCACTTTGCAAGTTGTCAAAGGTAATGTCATTCATTTCCCAAGCCCCTTCAAATGGACTGAAGGAATAACCAAATTTACCAAGTAAACCGACCGTTTCTTCCAAACCTGGCACACTAAAATCGTAGCCAAATTGAAAGCCAATTTCAGTCAAAAACCCACCAAAATTTTGCGTTCCTTTATGAATATTGCGTTCTCTTAAAATAAAGCCTTGGGCTGGTTGCTGTAAGAAGGCTCCAAGGTCATCGACCTTTCTCTGGTTCTTAAGCATTTCAAAATTGACATACCCTGCACCTAAAGACATATAATGAATAAGGTGAAACTTACCTTCCTCTGTGAGCGAATAACCCACATTCATATAAAAACGAGTACTCTTATTGTCTATGATATAATCCCTATAGTAGGAGTTGGCGCCTGTATTTTGGTACAGCTCGAAACCTAAAATAAAATCAGAAAGGCGGTATTGATAACCAATCCCCAAAGTAGAATATCCTCCTCGAAGATTTGATATTCCTTTATCTGAAAGCATTTCATTGAACTCTCTGATATTTGCTCCAGACGAACCGGCCAGAACATAAATCGTAGATCGCTCAGAGACATTGCCCTGTGCATTCAAATTAAAGGCCAATCCCAGCCAAAGCGGTATATATAAAATCCATCTCATAGGGCTATTTAAAGATGCAAAGATATCATTTTAGCTGAGGAATTCAGCAACCGTTTATGCATAAAAATCAACACTATATCAGAGATAATTGATTATTTTGCTATAAAGGTTCTCTGGGGTAAATGGTTTTGATATATAATCGTCCATTCCTGAGGCTTCAAGTTGCTCTTTTACTTCTAGCAAAGAAGAAGCGGTAAGGGCTATAATTGGCACATTCCTTTTTGAAAGCAAGTCGAGTTTACGGATGATTTTAGCTACCTCAAAACCATCCATCTCTGGCATCTGAAGATCCAAAAGCACCAAGTCAAAATCATTTTTGATAAAATGATCCAGGGCAATTTTACCGTTTTCAGCAAATTTGATCTCCCCAACTCCCCATTTGGATAAGTATTTCCTTAACAACACCTGATTAACCAGATTATCCTCAGCTACCAAAATTTTCTTGTCACCAAGTTGCCCATCCATTACTAGGGCTTCGGAAACAGTTTTTAATTTTTTCTCATCCTGAACTTGGAAATTGATGTCAAACCAAAAGGTAGATCCTTCTCCAATTTTGGACTCCAAGTGTATCTCCGTACCGAATAACTTGGTAAGTTTTTTAACAATAGCCAAACCTAAACCTGTTCCTCCATACTTTCTGGTAGTATCTGTACTGGCCTGAGTAAAGGCATCAAATATAGACTTAACCTTGCTAGGGGCAACCCCTATACCTGTATCTTTTACCGTAAACCGGACATTTACCCTGTCATCTTCCTGACTGATAAGCTCCAGGGCTATTTTTATAAAGCCTTTATCAGTGAATTTTATAGCATTACTTATAAGGTTATTGAGAATTTGAGCAATTCGAACAGGATCTCCAATTAGTAGCTTTGGTAACGAAAAATCCGGTTCATAAATTATTTCCAAGGATTTATCCCTTATTTGATAACTGTAGGAATGAATTATTCTATTGATGAGGTTTCTCGGTTCAAATGGTACTTTTTCCAGGATCAGTTTCCCTGAATCTATCTTGTTAAAGTCAAGAATATCATTGATCAGACCCAGTAAATTCTCTGCAGAAAACTGCAATGTACGCAGATTTTCAAGTTGATCTTCCCTTGGTTTGTCTTCTATCAAAAGATGAGAAAGTCCAATTACTGCATTCATTGGAGTTCTGATTTCATGACTCATGACTGACAAGAATTGGCTTTTTGCATTTAGCGCAGCTTCAGCCTTTTCTTTGGCTTCAAATAATTCCTTTTGAGTTTCTTTTAATTTGGTAATATCTCTTGCTATTCCGGTATAGTACCTTACCTGATTGTTTTCATCCCGAATTACTTTTCCACTAGAACTAAACACCCTATAGTGTCCACGCTTATGTCTTAACCTGAACTCAAATTCAGGGTGGTCTTCAAAGTATTTTATTGGACGAGAGTTACCGTCCTGCAAAACCTGAGCATCTTCAGGATGCAGATAATCTGTAAAATCACCACTGGTAAATTCATAGGTTTCGTAGCCCAGAAATTGTTTGATATTTGGAGAAACATAACTAAGCTCAAGTTGGGCGGTAATAGAGAATATAATCTCAGTCGACTCTTCTACCAGACTTCTGTACTTAATTTCGCTTTTCTTCAATTCCTTCTTAGCCAAGTACTCCTCTGAAATATCTCTTACAATCCCCAGAACATACTCTAATTTTCCCTCCTTAAAAATGGGTTTGGCCGTCAATTCATAGACGCGCTCAAGATAGGTTATAAGGTCACTAAGCGTTTTTTTCTTTTCTACCGCCTCCGTCACTAAGGGTTCTACGACTTTACGTGTAACGGTGTGCACTTCCTGAATGGTCCTACCTAAAAAATAAGATTTATCAAAACCCCAATTGGTGAAGTTTGAACCCTCAGCAACTAAATACCTATAGTTTTTATCAATTAAAAAAACATTGGTGAAGGGAATATTAGACGCGAGCACTCGGTACCTGTCTTGGATCTTTTCAATTTCAAGCCGGTCCTTTTTCCTTTCTGTAACATCATGAAGTAAACCTTCATACAAAATCACATTCCCCTCTGTGTCAAACACAGGCCGAATTTTATCCTCGACCCATCTGTAACCGCCATCAGCAGACAGCAACCTATACTCTCTATTGTATTGGGTTTTTTCGGGATTGATGAGTTCCTTTTCGAAAATAAGACGATCATCTGGATGGACAAAATCTTTCAGACTAACAGAATCCCTTACAAGATCCTCTGAAACATAACCAAATTGATTAATGTTTTCGGTGATATAGGAAATCTTAAATCTCTCATTAGGTTCTACTTCAAACAATATTGCCGGGCTGTTTTCAATAATCAGCTTGGCCTTTTTTGCCATTTCTTCACGTAGAAGTAAGGTAGTTAGATTCCTCACCAAAAAGGAGTAACCTATTTTCTCAACCTCAACATTTTGTATGGGCTTAACGGAAACCTCAAAAGGTTGAACATTTCCGGTATTGTCCAATATCTGAACTTCCTCCACCCACATCCCATTGGCTGAAGCTTTTTCTATTAAACCCTTGAATGATATGGAAGGGGCATTGATGATTTTGAAGAAATCAGTAATTTTCCCACCATGGCCGTTTTGAAAAGGCTCTCCCTCAAATATGGCCACCTCATTCATATAAATTACGTTCAGATTAAGATCTGTAACATAAATAGGTTCATTGACTTGGGCTAAAATTTGGGATTCAAAAAGAAGTCTACGCTCTACCGTTTTTTTCTCAGTTATATCATTACAATAACCAAAAACTTCGAGGTTGCTTTTGCTGGTAAGTTGATTTACCTGAATTAGGTAAGAAATATGCTTTTCTTTTCCATTGGAATTGGTAAAAATAAACTCACCTGAAACAGATTTCCTGTTCTGGAGAGCCTCCTGTACTTTAGATTTAACCAGCTCTCTGTCTTTGGCAGGGATCAATTCTAAAAAATCACTTATTTCAATCACATCAATGGACAAGTCCAAATCGAAAATTCGGTTTATCCCTTTAGATAAAAAGATCTTCCTACCTGAATTTTGCAGTCTCCATGATCCTGACTTGGCCAATACTTCAGTTGAACTAAGTAATTTCTCATTTCTAAACAACTTAGACTTAGTAGAACGGTTGATAAGTGCCGCTCCAAATACATCTGCCAATTGTCTAATCCCAAACCTATTTCTATGGTTGGAATTCCAATGTGGTTGCGGCTTGGAACTACTAAGTGTAAATAATCCCAAAAGATTGTTTTCAGCAAAAATGGGGACTATGATATAAGCTACAAAGCCTAGTTTGTCAGCAATTATAGCCTCAAAAGAGTTTTTATTTTTTAAATTTCTTAAATCGTCAACAGCAATAAAACCAGAAGTCCCTACATTCTCCAAAAATTCTTCCTGTCCCTCTAAGGAAATGGTTCTATTTATCTTTAGCAAACCTGCTTCGGGATTTACCTTGTACTCAAAAAAACATTCAAGTTGTTGTAATTCATGATTTACATAAAAGAAATTGCCATTCTCTGCTTTTTGCGATTTGACAACCATGGACAAAGCCTTCATAAAAACCTTATCCCATTCTTTTTCAGGGGCATTTAAAAAAGCCGTGGACACTTCATTGATCTGTTGATCAAATTCCATTTTACCTTTTAAAATGGCCGCAGCATCTTCTTGACCTAAGCTAACAGACCGTTCATTGTCCCAAAAGATTTCATCGTAATCTTTTGAAACAAGGGGCTGATACTTTCCATTTACTATACAAATCTTCCCTTTTCCATGCACAAGCTTACCTTCAAGGGAGATTTGAAAATCAGGATTTTGTGCATGTATATAGTTACAATGCATTTGAGTTTGGTCCTCGTCATTAAAAAATGATATCACTTCATTGACCAAACCATTAAATCCTGACAAACAGGTATCCCATGAATCTCCATCCAGCAATTGGTCTGGCCAATTTTCGGAAGAAAATATTACTTGGTTGTAATCGAATACCAAAAATAGATCAAGGCTTTTCTCATCACCTTGAAAGAGATTTTTATCAAACTCTTCTTTCATGATTAAAATCAGGAATCATCCTGTCACAATACAAAATTAAAAACTGAGAACCAGTCGATTTGGCTCAATAGGATTAATTGTATAAGTTACTAACAATAATTAATTCTCTAACAATTTTGAATAAAAAAAACTTAAATTCAATTAAATCTTGAAACTGTACCAAGCGAAAATACACATCACCAAAGGTGAAACTATCTGAAAATCAGGTATGCTATATCGCTACGGCGATATCAACAAAAAATATAGTTTAAATAGCTTCTAAAAAAGGCTGTGTCTCAGAATTAAGATTACAGAATCCCTCTTTTATTTCACATAAATATTTGTAACCATAAGAAAATCAATACTTCAAAAGCCAAGATAATACAAAAGTGAAGGGCTATGAAA
>TARA_R110001599_G_scaffold119613_1_pt1 | contig 45994 bp, 47 predicted proteins | sample TARA_R110001599 | Tara Oceans TARA_R110001599 (sample SAMEA4398360) | marine metagenome | biome: Polar Biome; feature: [MES] marine water layer (ENVO:01000295) within the mesopelagic zone...; material: water (ENVO:00002006), including particulate matter (ENVO:01000060) such... | reverse complement strand
CCTTCTACTCAAGAGTTGGAGCCTCCGGCAATACCGGGGCGGTTCACACCCAATGACCGTGCTTCTTTCCCCATGAACGCTATGGTCAGAATATTTTTCTGAGTGCTGCGCAAAATCAAACGTCGCTGCAGGATTATAAGACGGTTTTTTCAGCGACAGTTCGAAGATGCATATCGCCTCGAACTTTCCTATGTGCTTCGCTATATGCTCGATCATATATGGCAAGGGCATCGCGCCAGAAATCTGCCATCTCTGTAGCACCAAAGGAATCCAAAGCATGAATATGAGCTGTAATGAAGTCCGGTGTACCTAGCCCATGCCGCTCAATAAAGCCCAGCATGTTGCGGACAAAGGCGGCTTCCTCCTCCGGGTCCATTGTAGGTTTCTCAAATGAATTGTCACCCGTCTTGTTAGTCACGCGTCTTCCAGCCTCTCCTGACCAACAGGAATGATAAGCGGCGCTTAGTTCCGTGGTTTTGTGTTCATTCTCATTATTTTATTAAAACGCGATGAATCTTTCCATCGGAGTTGCTGACCTCTCTATTGAATCGGCCAGAAATCTTCATTCCCATAACCGGCAAGAATTTGCTACTTATTTGGGTAACAAGATGTAAAAAAATGTCTCGCCGTCAGGATGCTGTCGCACTCTTGCTCAGTTTGAACTACCCTCGTAGGCCATCAAGATCATTTGCGTTTGCCGAAAAGACATCGGCTTCTCGGCTTTGCCTAGCGAAATCGGCGCACCTGACCAGCTTCTTAGAATCTTACGCACATAGTCCTGCGTTTCGGCAATGCGGGGAACCTTCCAGCGGCGCTCGACCCGGCCTGGGCCTGCGTTGTAAGCAGCCAAAGCCAGATCATAACGGCCAAAGCGATCAACCTGCTGTTTCAAATAGCGCGCGCCGCCCCGTAAATTATCAATAGGAGAATGGGGATTAACCCCCAAATCTTTTGCAGTACCAGGCATGAGCTGCGCGAGACCTATGGCCCCAGCGTGCGACCGAGCCCCTGCGTGATATCTGCTCTCTTGCATAATCACAGCATCGAACAGCCCCACCGGCAGACCAGCCTCACAGGCAATCTTGTGAACAAGAGGGTAAAGCTCGCGTCGCCGCTTTTCAGCTACTTTACTAAATCCTACACTGGGTTGATAAACAGGCACCGCGCAATCTGCAGAGCTGGGACGGGCCACGGCCGGCACATAAGGGTTGGAAGAAACTGCATGAATTACAAATGGATTACCCATTGATGCTGCTTTGCTCGAATTGACTTGCGAGAACGATTGCGGCGGAGGAACATAGGCCGTGTCTGCCGAAGCACCGGTGAACTGTCGGGCCATCATGCGCGTTAGTGCATCAACGTCAATCGACCCCTCAGAATAGTCAGAAGAGATTGATTCAGCTGGCGATGGGTCGCTTGGCGCAGAAACGAAATCAAGTAATACCACGGTCCTTTTCGGCTTTGCCAACGCGCTACCGGACGCCAACAGCGATACCGCAGCTAGTCCTATAAGAATTTTGTTCTGTGCCATCTGGCGTTCCTTCCGTTTTGAAAAATTATCATATGCCGAGAACCGGCTTGAGAGCATCCGCAACCGATGCTCGGGTTGGGCGCATCTTGGCGGTCAGGCGTATTGTAGGATAACCACCAGCAGCAGTAATTTTGTCCCGCTCCCGATCCTTTGCTTCGTTGTGTGTACGATCGTCCAACTCGACGAGAACGATAATCTTCCCGCTAGCCCTGTCCTGAAGAACAAAATCGACAACCTTCTGACCGTACCGACGGTGGGTCCAGAGCCTCTCTTTTGACGAAAGCCCTTTGGCTGGAGCTATCAATGCGCTCATCGCAACTTGGCAATGAACACGAACCTTTGGAAAGAGCTCTTCGATATAAAGGAGTGTCTGCGCCTCAACGCGAGTAACGAAATTTTTACGGCGTACTAGAAGCCGCTTTTCGAACAAACCAGCGGCATTTGTGCCGCCATTAATTCCTGACATAACCAAGTTGAACAAAACAATCCCGCCGCCAAGGATAAAAATCAATGGCAACATACCAGCGATGCTCGAAAGCGCGCTCATGCCACTATCATCCGCAATTGGCCTTGCAGGCCATTGTGGACCGCCGTGCAAGGCTCATTTGCGTTCCCGTCTAATTTAGTGTAATTTACAGACGGAGAAAAGAAATGAGCCTTCCACCATGGCAAGATACGGTCAACCCAACGAACCAAGGCAGTCAACATTGGCGTGATGCCCATAGTGATGTGCCTAAGAGACGTGGTAAAGTCACTGCAAGTGACTGGATCATAACTTGGTTCATTATTGGTATTTTCGGCCTCGGAGCCGTTGCTACGTTCCTTCAGTAAGATCATTATCTCAATCATTTTCTGCCCCTTCATTTAGGGTCATATTCCGTATGAAGATGATTATTGTCTGGATCATTACGGAACGTCTCAAAAGCAACATCATAATCTGGTCCAAGGCGAGCGCTCACGCCGCGTGCCAAGGCACGGCCTTGTGTGATAGTGATATTGTTACCCCTAAAGTCTAGCGCCTTACCGTCAGGATGAAGTGATCCTGGCTTATGAGTTCGATCCTGGGCGGACGTAACTGTCCTTGGCGATAATCCTAAGCGCTGAGTTTCTTGAGCAACGGCAGAAATAGCTGGAGCCATCCGAGAATCTAAAGTGGTAACATTAGTGCCGGGCTTGATGGACATGCCTTTATCCCGGATGTAGCCAGTAGCGTTGAAACTTGAGGCATTACCAGGTCCGTTCGACGAATTATCTCGCTCGAATAATGGTCCGAATATTGGCATAGTCTCGCCAAGTGACAAATTTTGAGCATTCGCCGAACCAGTAAACATTGCTTCGCCCAGGCGATGGAGATCTCCATTACTAGCATTTGTGTGGAATTGGTGCGCATCCATACGTGCGTTCGCTCCCTCGATCCTGTCGCCAACAAGACTGGTAAGAGCGGCGTCGCGGGAGTCTGACCTCACGTTAACTGACGGTCCAGAGTTCGTCACCACTCCAACCTGACCACTACCCCACTCTTTAACATCTCCTGCAGGCTGCGCGATCCCAGAAGAAGGCAGCGGTCCGATCGGACCTAAATCATTGCGCATATCCTCGACGAACGAACTGCGGAAACGCTCTTCCAAAACGTTCCTTGTTTGCCGCTGACGATCATTCAAATCGACATCGCGCATCCATGTTTGATATCCACTGTCACGAAGACCTTCATTGCGCGCCAGTTCTCCAGCAGCGAAATTTTGCCAATTCTGGCTATAATCACGCGACGTTTGAAAACCCCCTGATTCAATATCACTAACTTGCCTTTCGTAGCGTTTACCAACCTCCTCAAGCCTACCAGCTTCAAGTGAATGAGAACGCGCCTCGGTAAGGCTGGCATCGCGGCGTTGAGACAGACCCTCCAACTCCGAGCTGCCGCTAGTTGACACAGCGCGAGTGAAATTTTCTCGTGAGTGCGTGGCGTTGTCACTCGTGGACTCAGCATTGAGAAACGACAAACCTTTGGAAATTCGCTCACTAACGCTGTCCCCGGTTGTTCTATTACGTGTTTGTTGCGACAAAACATTCGCGTCAATGCCCGCTTTAAGACCCGGAACTGGAGAACCAATACCGAGATTTCCGGTCCCATTCATGTAGCTTTGACGCGCTAAATCGTCTGCTGCCTTGCGATCAAACCCATAATCATTAACCAAAGTATCTGACCAACTGCGTGTAAGATTTTGCGCTTGCGAAATAGCATCCTGGGTTTGCTGACCCAATATCGTTTCGCTGCCGCGAGAATTCTGTGCTGTCTTGAACAACTGTGCACCAATTGTATTGGCTGCAGAAAGAGATTGCGATGCCATCTCACGTTGCTGAGTAGCCTGACTCTGGAATTCCCCGACCGTACTACGCATTTCACCAACATTGGCCTGGGTAAGTGTCGGCTTCCACTCAAAACTCGATATCGCCGGGTTTTGATTAGTAACAGTAGAACCATCGGCGTGCGTCGTTGACATAACGCCATTGGCTTGGCGATGTGCAAATGCAGGAGATCCACTAGCGAAATTAGGTTGATTATTCCATTGGTTGCTGGCCTGCGTATTTATATTTTGGTTGGCAAGACTGGCATTGCCATAGGCGTAGTTGCCCGTGGTAGCTTCACCTGCAGCAGCTTCGGCCGCATTCTGACTTGGTGCCAGAAAGCTGGTTGCATGACCGGCAATAGCCATCGCGCCGCGCGCCATCCCGGCAGCGAGAAACGGAATACTCGCTATCATGTAACCAGCAAGAGAAGCCGTTTCGTCGTTTACAGCGCCAATACCGGCAAAATTTCCCAGCGTCATCCCTCCGTCTGCAACTGCGTTGCCGGCAGAAAGACCCCTGCCCATCATGATCATGTGCAAAACAACATATAGCGGACCCCATGCTGCCAGATAGAAAAACCCGGTCACATAGCCGCGCAAGGTTGAAACACCTGTCTTAGGCATCAAAAAGAGCGGAAAGAGTACCGGGAACATTGCATAAAAAACCACGGTCAAAACGATATTAAGGATTGGAACCCATTTCATCGCGCCCTGAGCGAGCGCCGAATAAGTGTTGCGGGTCTGGATATCCGCTCTCGTTGCAGCGAAGCTGTCAATAGCAGCCGCGCCGGTCCCGCCAGCCATATCATCACGCGCTTGCATGAAAGCGTTTACAGCGAGACTCTGGCGCATAATATCAAGCGCGTTAGAAGCATTCGACGTGAAGGCCTGATAGGTGACAGGAAGATCCGCAGACAACTTTGCTTGCGCGACCGCGTTGGCCATTCCAGGATAAAGTTGTTTAGCCCAGATAGGAGAGAAGGCATTGAGAAATTGCGTCCATTGCGGCGTCAGAGCCGTGTACGCATCCCGGCAAGTAATCACAGCATTTGAAGTCGTCCCGTCGCCGTTGCGCGTAATAAAGGTTTGAGCGCGAGCTGGACTACCCGGACCGATATCGGCCCAGAGATTAGCAGATTTTGCGAGGCCATCCATAGACTTGAACCCGAGCATCACGTCGTAGAAAACGCAGCGTTTCATGTGTTCATTGATGTTCGCTGCAAATTCAGGGTCAGTGATCCGAATCTGGCGGGTCGCCTCCATCAGTTTAGAACCATAGATAATTCCATTGGTGGAATATTGCAGTTCGCTAGGCATTACGAAGACGGTTTCGGCCTCGGTTGTTAAATAATCTCCCACCTGGCTTGTGAAACTGGCGACTGCGCCAAGGCCTAACGGAACATTAGCAACTGTATTGGGCGCCAACCCGGGGTTTACCCTGTCCGTAACCTGAATCGTAACAGTGGGAACCATCAGGCACAGATAAATAAGAGTAGCTTGCAAAAACCAGTTGAACCACGCCCTCCAATCAAGACTGAAGGCAACGATAAGCAGAGTGTAAATGAGCCCCATGACCATGACCACGCGGATCATCGACTTATATCCGCCGCCGCCTGTCCATGCTGAAACAGCGTTTAGTACGCTGACGATATATTCGCCGCCGCCAATGGTGAAAAGCTCCAACATGCCGCTTGCCCTTTCTTAGCGAAGACCCTGAGAATTCAAACCGCGTGAGAAATTAAGTGCAGCTGACATGCCGGGTGACATCGAGTTCTGAAGTGTTGATTCAAGCGCGATCGTTCGATCAATGACGCGCATTGTAACCTCTACCCGCGCCGAATTTCTTACTTCGCGCTGGGCGAATTTAGTACGCACCCCTTGAACCTGAGCGGCCCATGCCGCCGCACTATCTTGATCGGCCTTCACCAGACCAACTTTTGCCATGTCAAACTTGCCCAGAACATCATTCAAAATTGCTTGGAGCAGATCGATCGATGTTATTTCTGACACCGCATCGATCTCTCCAGTGCCAACAATATCGGCGCGGGCAGCAGTCTGTACCGCGAGGATTTTATAAAGGGGTAATGATGCCACATTGAGCAACGTCTTTTCAGCATCACCAATCGTTGTATCATTCTTGATTGCCGTCGCCATCGAGAGAATGAGGGCTTTAACCTTAGGACGGATTGCTTGGGAGGCCGGGATATTCATATTTTGCGTAGTAACCTCCAGACATTTATCTGAATCCACGCATTTCAGGATTTTGACGGTATTGCCGCCTTGCGTTCCATCCAGAAGCGCTTCGACTATGGAATCATCGCCCGGACCGTGCTTATCAATGATAGAACCTTTGGTTGGATCGTCCGATACTTGGGTGACAACCGTACCAACGATCGTCATAACCATTTCCTTGAACTCCTGATCATAACCAGCAAATTGAGGAGCCTTATTCAGAATATCCCAAGTGAAATTGTGATCCTGACCGACCAACTGCATTTCCATTTCAGGATTGGTATTAGCGGCCAAAGTCTCTTTACGTTTGCCGCCATTATTGCAGCCCTGACGGCTTGCGGCCCAATCTGAAAAAATACCGTCATTGCCGACAGCTTCGCAAATTGTACTTTGCGTCGTATCCATGACTGGCCAGAGACCGCCAACCAGCCCCTGCGCCGTCTCACAGCTTGATATATTCATCTGATTGAGCTGTTGAACCTTTTGGCTCATGTCTTTGATAACACCGCTGATCTGAGGCGAAATAGCATCGATGGCCAACTGAAACGCAAAACCAATTGCGTTATTAGCAGTGGCCTTGAGCATGGCCACCAACTCCGCCGTGTTTATGAAACTGAAACTACCAGCAAATAAATCGATGCCACCACAACCAGCACGCGCTCCTGGCAACTGCAGATTAAACGGTTGAACTGACTTTTGAGGAAAACGGGTCCAAACATTACCGCCTGAATAATAGCCAGCAGATTGACCTTGAAAGGCAGATGGGCCGGTAATATTAGCTCGAGCGCCTGCATCATCAAAATAGCTCTGCATCTCGTCGCCAACAGACGCAGACGCCGGCGTTATGACGCTGAGATTCAAAACAGCTGTGAACGCGAGAAACCAACGGGACTTATGTAAAATCCGCCGCGATATTGCACATATTTTGGTAGTCATTAGAAATCACTCCCTGGCTTGGTTTTGGTCAAAACAAAGATACGGTCCATAATTTCGTCTGCAGCCATGAGGCCTGTTCCAATCGGAATAGGACGCTTGGTAAGAGTGTCGAAAAGGACAAGAGCAGGAGTTGCGTTGCCGGGAAGGCCCATCCGGGCGCGCTGGCCGCTATCCACAACGTAATTAGGGAATACGCGATTAGGACCACCGTCCATTGACACGGCCACAACCGAGAGATGATTACTATCGCTTACCGACTTGAGAATAGGTGCTTGGATTTCGCAGGCAGAACAGGACTGAGCGTAAAAATAGTAAACACCATAGCGCTGCGAGAGGCGCGCCATCGCGGCATTTCTGTCAGCCTTCCGGTTATCAATCCATGCCCGTTTGCCTATGGTAGAAACAGGACGTTGAAGCGTATAATCGTCTTGGGGATTTTGCCACAATGCTCGCTGCCACACATCGGCAAATGTAGATGATCGATCAAGCTGTTCGCGCTGAAAACGGATATAAGCAAGAACATTGGCTTCAGTTGGCTCCAAGATCGCCTGAGCCTTCAATTCGTCGAGCTGTTTACCGATCTCTTTGAGCTGCGCGTCAGCTGAAATTTGCGGCGGGGGAGCGGAAGCGGGGCTAGCAGGCTTTGCTTTTGGCTTATCACAGTAAAACCAACTTCCAAGTTTACGGCGGCAGTAAAGATCACCCTCTCCGCCTTCTTGATCATAAATGCCTTTATCGCGCCCGGTGCTAGTAGATACCGGTGCTGAATCGTCCATAGATGGGCGTTCTTGATATGATGTGTTTTGCGCGATCGCCGGGACCGGCGCAAATGAAACCAAAAGGCTTGCAAATACGCTCAAATATTTAATCTTCATCGGACTGATCCTCCTTCACAATACTGACATCGAGGAGCTTCCCGACATCAAAAAAATAACGATCACGGAACAACAATTGGACAATGCCATGAGCAGCGAATTCAGCCTTTTCTCTAGCTTCCTCGCCTACATGAAGACCCCGACCTTCATTCTTGAGCCAATCACGGTGCGACAAACGCCTGAGAGGAGATTTAAGATCATGTTCCGCTAATTTGACGCCAAACCAACGACCAATAGTCTTGGCTAATCGCGCCTGATCAAGACCAGGACGACGTACACAGCAGATGACGACTGCCAGCTCCAAAACCGAAATGTCTGGAACCGGTGTAAAACTATCAAATGTCATCACCGAATTTTGGCTCATTATGGTCCCCCTCTTGAATAATACGCCTCAATTTTTGCCTGAATATCAGTCATTGTTTCTGCCTCGTTTGGCAGTTTCGCAGCGTCCATAAATTCCTGATAAACTTCGGTAAAATCCATCACCGACAGATCAAGCGCAGCAAATTCATCGATAGTGAAACCAGAACATTCCGGCTCTTTGGGTGTTCCCCAACTCTTCGAGAGCTGTTGCCTGCCCTGCTCTTGCAGCACGCGCGTCAGTTTCGATAAAAAGCAGCAGGACGTTCTTCGCTTGGTTGTGCAAATACCAAGAAATTTTTTCGAGCAGTAAGTGCCGAGCGTATGACAAAGCCCCATGCGTTCACGAACATCGAGTTCCTTCTCCGAAGCATCGCACAGGAACAGCGTCAAAAATGGTGTCGCCAAACCGGCAATTGCCGTTGGGCCACCTGCCAAAGCGGCAAAACCCGCAGCTGCCGGAATCAACCCAGAAACTTTGCCAGCGCAACAGTTTACGAGACCAAAAATAGGTTTATGACAGCTCATCGGATTGCCCTCGAAGAGCTTGTAATCAACTTCGCTAAATTCGCGATTTGCTTGAGCAAGCGCCTCCAGCCCGACAACAGCGTCCTTAAACTCGTCTGATGCCTCGCGTGCGACAGCCTCGCACTCTCCGCCAATGCAATAAACATCGCCGCCGCAAACAAATTGTTTTTCACCCGGAACAGCACCCGGAATTGGACAAATATATATATGCTCCTCGACCTGACAATCTCCCTGTTGAGGATCATCAAGGCAAACGCTCCGGGAGAATTGACAGGCACTATTTGCGGCTAATTCTCCACAATCATTTCCGTCGAAAGTCCCCTGACACTGATATGATCGCTCCCATCTCCAACAAGGCTGAGTCACCTCAACGCCATTGATCAATCGGGTCTGCGGTGAAGAATCAGTGCAAACTTGAACAGGATTAGAACAATTAGAATTCGCGGCGATTGAAGCACACTGCGTTTCATTAGGGACCGCTGTTATATTACGAATTTGGCGCGGAGTAGGCACCGGTTCACCGGGGACCGGAGAATCACATTCTAGATTAAATATCTGAATTTGATCGGGCTCTGTGCAATTGTCTATCGTTCCCTGCAGACAAATATCATACCATTCAGAAGATACGATTCGACATATGCCTCCGATCACAGGCGTAAAAGTAGGATCACAAACCTTCGGCGCACCGCGCCAACCGGTCTCTGAACATTGATAATCATAAACTGTTCGCTCGGTCGCTGTTACATCGAGCGGAATCTCGCAGGTCTGTATTTCGTCAATGATCCCCTTCCCGACATTGCAAGTGGCCTCAAAATTACCCGGTGACGATGTGGTCGGCGGAAGTTCTACGCACTGACCTGTTGTGCCATTAGGATCAACGCCTTGGACGTAGATAGAAGGATCTTCGTTAATGATCTCTCCGCGCTCTATCGTTTCATCTATTAGCTCGTCCGGGACACGAGGCCGAGTGGCATCGCCATCTATTACAAGAACGGCAGCATCGTTATTACGAGCCGCTGTTATACGGGCCACTTCCAGAGCTGGTGGATTGTCAAGAAACTGCGTTTCTGGCGCATTTGGGCCATTGTAACCTGTTAAATTGTCAACCGCAGCGGAATCGTTATCAGCCAGATTTGCTGCACCATCAGCCAAACCCTGTGCGAAGGCTTTAGCATCGTCCCTCACATCTTGCTGAGCAGAAGCAGGAGCTGACACAAAAGCCAAGCATATAATAGATGCTACTATGCGTCTCATCCGCCTGCCCCGAGGCGCTTAAGAGCCGTTCCGGCGATGCGTGCGCCGGGACCGCCTCCAGTTGCGAAACTTTCAAGAACATAACGCACGGTTACATTACCAGACATTCTGTCATGCGGCGGAGGTGTAGTCCGGCAATCCAATCCATCGCAAAGATCGAAATCTGAGGAAACGACAACAAAGGCAGGGACAGTTTTTACATCAAAAGCCCTAAATAGACGGGGATCAATGCCTAAAGATCCAGTTTCCTGACCAGGTTCGATAACTTTGGAGATACCTTGCTGGAAGGCCTTCATGGAGTTACCGGGGAAGCCCTGAAAAACTACCGCGCCGCCAGCCTTGCTAGTATCTCGGATAAGCGGCTTCAAACTTTCAGGCGGCATCGACAAGGATGCAAAAACTATAAATTGTGGCGCTTCACCTGCGGGCATCTTGCCAGTGACATCAGCCATCATCTTATCAAGTTCAGTGGCTCCTTCAGCGTTTCCTTGCGCGTCCACATATTGCTGATGGTTAGACTCTCCGGATGCGACCGTTTGGCGGGCCTCTTCGGCCACTGCATCGCTCCGGCGCATGACATCATTGACAAACGCCTTCGCGTCGGCCGCGCTTTCGTCTGCCCTTTTCTGGATTGCTCCAAGATCAAGACCTTCAACGGTTTGAGCAAACACAACAGCGGCGCCGGACATGCCGAGTATTCCGCCAGCGATAAAGAGAGCTTTCCAGTTCATAACGCGCAACAATTCCTTTTACGCCAGACGAGATATCCAAAATCCTCGCCAACGACGGGCCACACCCGGCCAACGCCGGGTTTCAAATCGGAAGCACCGATAGGAGCGCAAGCGTACCTGCCTTTGACCATCGGGGAAGGATTGACCATCTGAAGACGGTATTGCTGCTTTTTCATGATGGGCATGGGGTATTTTTTGCACAATCCTTCTTTCCCCATCGTCCCCCACGCAAGAAATTGACGGTGCATTTTATAAGCCATGCGCGAAGCAGCGAGCCGCGATGACTGTATCGGATTGAGATGGCTAGCGACGTTGCCGTTGAGTGGATACATTGATCCCTGACAACCAGCACACCAGAACAAAGGATCAATGGGACGGCTAACGGTTGAGGCCACACAATCTGCGGCACAAGCTAAAGTAGCAACAGGGTTTGCGAAAACAGCCGCTTCCGGATTGATCAACATCGTAAGCGTATCATCCTGCCAAAGCGGATCAATTTCAGTTACATACGCAATATCGAAGCTGGACTGCTCCAAACAAAGAAAGTCCGTCACAATTTCCATCCAATAGAGCAACGGATAAATGTACCAGTGGGCGTGCCATTTTGCGGTGTTCTGGCCTGCCCCACCAAGCTGATTAGTAGTTGCATAAGTGCCGCGGCCAATATTGAAACCGGGGCTTATTTTGACACCACCAAGATTTGGAAAACACCAAGGCTTGGTAGTTACATCGACAAGCCGAACAGGCTCCCAGAAACCCACAGCAATCCCAATACGCGGAAGCGGCGATCCGCAGGCGCAAATAGGAAGGGTGGGGTTATTATCCGTATCCGGACGCCCGCTTGGCCATATCTTCAGCCCGCCGACTGAAAGCGGGAACAAACAGCTCCAACACACATCGGTAATAGGATTGACGAATTTTCCGGTACAAGACCCAGGCACATCATCTGCCCGTGCCGGTGCGGATCCCATTACGAAGGCTGTAATTACTATTACAACCAACATTTGCCAAATGCGTTTAAAAGAAGACGTTTTCACGATTCATTCCCTTCCCGCTCTGCGTCACGGTCAACCAACCAGGCATCATCAATCCGAATTTTTCTGTAAAAGAACAAAGATCCCGAACACGCAGCGATTAACAAAAGAACGAGGAGGCAAGCGCCTGCACCGGCGCGGCCAAAAACAGCAGCAACAACTTCTATCGCCAAAATCCCAATGACGCTTGCGCCAGCGGATCCAATAAAGACAAACCGTAGGCGTCTCATAAAAACCGTTTCAGGAGCGGCAAGCGGCGTACCGAATATTTGCTCTGCCCAATTCATTGATCGCGCGCTTTCAATTCAATCAACGCCATCCTCGACCAATAAAAAAACTGCCCCAAAACAAGCGCAGCAAAGGCAAAACTACCCGCAACGAGAAGATGAATCACATTTCTTGGCTGCGGCGGCGAGGCGATAACCCCAACAAAGACCGCAAAGAAAATGCCGAGAGCTGCCACATTCAGGCACGCAAATAAAACCAATGCTGGAACATGCCAGCGAGGACGTGCTTGTGCATAATCTAGCTTATGCTCGAGAGAGTGAGCAATCCCAGACACAGGTGCCCTAGGCATTATCGCCGTCCAATTTGGGCGCGTTGGCCCAAAACCTAAATCCAAACCATGACAGGACAAATATGGCATCTATCTGCGCGACAGCGTTAAACAGAAAGCGCCAAACCCGCCATTCCCCTGAATAAGCGAGAAGAACCAGCATTGCGGCCTGCACGAGAAGATTAAGAGCTATCCCTCCAATAATGCTATGACGCATTTTTTTCTCACTTATCATGACTGTTGTTTCCTCACAGGAGTTTCAGATATCCGCATCGACTTACCCGCTTGAACGACAACAGCGGGAACACGGGTAATGCCAAATTTGGTTGTCAAAGTACCCGCCTGATCGAAATAGAAACGGCGCTGGCGCTTCGTCATCAACTCTAAAGGCGCGCCCTTCACCAGGATAATTTTCGCCTTGTCGTCGAAGCGTTTCAGAGCCCAAGCAACCTGCGCTTCATCATCACCGTCGATGAACACAAGCGGTGTATCAATATCAATGAAATCAAGCGGATTAACCCGGCTACCAGCTGCGGATATCAAGGTTCCTTTATGATCGCGGATATCGTGATCTATTATGATCGACGGATCATAGAGCCAGCTACGCGGTTTTATTGCTGATTCAATTCCAGCCACTGGATCCGGACGACGAACTTTAGCTTCGGTGCGCTTACGCAAAAGCTGGTTCATCGCATCAATTTTGCCGGTGGCTTTCATATTTCTAAGTTTAGTTGCAATAACCAGAAGCAAATCGGGCTCAATTACCGGAAACACTTTACCTACTTGGCCGTAATCCTTCGCCGCAGCAGGCAGGGAAAATGCTGCGGCGAAGGAAAAAAGGAATATCGAGATGATGGACTTTTTGATCACAACACCGGTACTCCCGTTCCGAATATCTGACTGCCGCAAACCCAGCCTATGTCAGCATAACGGCTATCAAATCCGTCCTTGCTTGCTGTCGCGACGAAATAACAACCATCCGGAACGCGTCCGACCGGCCCTGCGGTGAGAGGCTCTCCTCGCTTCGATAAGGATTTAAGAGCAGCAATTTCTACTCCGTTCACAGAAACAATTTTCCCGTCACGCGAAACCATGTCGCCAGCTACGCCATAAACTTTCTTACCGAACGGCTTGGGATGGTCTCCAAAATGAGCGCGAATAAGAGGGGTTTTTGGAGCAATAAAAAACACATATTGTCCGCGCTCCGGAAGCACGTTCTTTTCAACAAAGAAGGCCCAATTAGGAAGAGATTCACTAGAATTGATCATGAAGGCATGACGATCCGACCAATCATCCAACGCCGACCAGCCACCGAACACAGCCAAAATCAAACCTAGTACCTTCCAGCTCGGCCAGCGAGAGGATCGTCCAGGGTTTGCTTTTTCAGCGTCTATGGTGGGTGCCCCCGCCATCACTGTGACCCGCCATCAACCGGATAAGGCAACTGCCCAAAAGGTGACTGGCTACTATCGGGCGAAACCTGACCTTCCGGCTGCATAGGAATGTTCGGACCTTGCGCCGGAGCTGAAGGGGCCATCGCCGGAGGCATAGCTGCAGGGGAAGGCATTTTTACCAACTTCGATAAATCGGCCAGAACATCATCAGTCACATCGGGAACCGAAGAAGCAATAACAGCTTCACCAACAAGTATGACCTGCCCCGCTTGCGCGCGCTGCTCCAGCACAGTGTCAAGCGCGCCCATAAAAGCTCGTGTGTTGTTTTCAAGCTGCTCAGGGGGCGTCCCCGACCGCGCTTCTGCTGCCACAAAATCATTTACGATAGATGCAAGACGCACCGAAACTACGCGCCGATCCTCTAAGGCAAAAATCTTCGATGTCGCCCACATGCCCCAAATAGCTGCAAACAAAGCCAATGCGATCAATCCCAACTGCAAATAGGTCATACCTGCAAACCGGCGCACACCGGTAGCAGTGGCGCTATGGCTACCAACGCGAGAGCTCTTAGCCTGGTCTGGAAATGATACCTCAGAGGTCTTGCCCAAGCCCTCCAACGGCAATTGGCTAGCAGCAGTGTTACTGGTCATCGGAATCTCCTGATTCAAAAATGGATAAAAGCCCACTCATTCGAAAGGCGCCGGTCAGCAGAAAGACAAAGCCAGCGATAAAATACAGCTTGCTGTCGAAGGCCGCACGCGCTTCCGGAGGCGCAACAACATAATGACCACCCAGAAGATTCAACTGTTCGAAAAAGCCGAATAACGACCCATTTGCTACCATGAAGAACAAAACGACGAACAAACCTGCAGCAATCAAAAGCGTGGTCGCAAACCAGCCAATAAGCCGGAAGGCAACATAGACTAAGTTACCAAAAGATAGCCTTTGATATCCTCGTATTTTTGCAGCGCGAAGTTGCCTATCTAGCGCTCGCTGATAGCCGTGATGCGGGATTACCCGCTCAGCGCTGGAACGCTGAGCTATCATTCGGCGGCCACCAACAATGGCGCCTCCTCTTCATTGCTCCAGCGCTTAGGATCGTCAGGATAAGCAACACGCTCAATCGCAGCTTCCATCGTCAGGCCTTCGTGTACCAATTCTTCAATCTGCGCGAATACTGTCGGACTGGACGAATAGATTGTGGCTGAATATGGATCGAGAACAAGACGCCCCGATGCCAATGTTTCAGGGCCTTTAATCATGATATCGGAATATTCAGTGCCGTTACGCTTGAGACTACGCATCAATGTCTCGTCGCCGGCAGACATCTCGAAACGATCCAGCTTCATGAAATCCGATATAGATTCCGGTTTTTGCTGCAAAATAAGGAACCAATCGCTGTTCTCCAGCGCAGCAATCGAACCTTCAGACTTGTAATAATCATTGAGGGACTGAGTTGCTGTAATCAGCGATGCACCATATTTACGGCATGTACGCGCATAGGTTTCGACGAATTCGGCCATCGCGCCACCTTTGAGCATTTGCCATGCCTCATCCATGATCAGTGCTTTGCGCCGCGAACGATCAAGTTTACGCATCGACTGTGAAGACATGAACATGATGGCGGTCATCACAACAGAACGCAGCTCTTGGCGGCTAGCAAGATCAGACAACTCAAATACGGTTAAATTGGCATCGAGTTTGAAGGTTGCTTCTCCGTCAAAAAACTTGCCGTATGTACCATCGGTGCCAAAGGGAAGCATCGATACGGCGAGGCTCATTGACATTCCGTCACCATTACCCTGCAAACCAGCGATGATGTCATCAATTGAACCGTCTCTACCCTTTTCGCTCCAAACGGCATTGACAACGCCATCAATAAGACCACGTTCGGTATCATTGAGGATATCGATATGGCGCGCCATCTGACTGATCATCGCCTTGAGCATCGCTAGGCAATCGAGTTTATAATCTTCGTCATCGTCCGCAGCTTCGGCATCGATCATCGAAAACGGATTGATGCAAAACCCACTCGCAAGCGTGAATTCTATGAACGTGCCACCTTGGAGTTTTGCGGAATGCTCGAAGCTACGACCATCATCAATAACAATGACATTATCGCCAGCGCCGCAAAATGCTGCGCAAAGCTCTTGCAGACAAACGGATTTACCCGATCCGGATTTACCGAAAACAGCTACATTATGGTTGCCAGCCTCATTCTCAAAGGGAGACCAGAAAAAAGGCTCCCCTCGCCTTCCAACCAGCAATAGGTGCGGGATATTGCTGCCTTTATATTCGCCTTGGAATGGAGCAAGATTAGCGGCTGTCGTTGTAAGCATAGTTCGCATACGCTTCATCCGGCCCAAATCGCTGATAAGTCCCGATCCGAGCGTCATAGGAAGACACGCGAGAAACCCTACCATTTGCATATAACGCTCGGAATGAAGATCCCACCCACAAGCCTTATACATCGATTTCAGAGTGCGCTCATGAACGTCACCCTTACCTTTCGGGCTAAACGCAGTGACACCGTAGAAAGCCTTCACCAGCTTGTTGCCTTGGCGAAGCTGTTCCTGGACGTCTTCCCATTCACGGCTCTGATCCTTCAGCTGAGGCAAGAACCGAGATGATTTGCTATCGGACAGACTCGATGTCCGCATATATTTATAAGCAGCCTTATTGGCCGAAGTAGTCGCGTCAGGATAAGTTAAACACAAGGTCGTTGCTACAGGACAAGGCAAGCGCAGCTTGTCGGTAAAGAGATCTCCGATCAAACGCGCGCAATCCCACGGCGCCCAGCGGGGCGGCAGATTGCGAACAGCATAAGAACGTACTTCAAAAGTATCCGGGTACATTACGCCAATCTCGGGCACACCATCCTTATCGACACCGGTGGGCCGAAGACGTTCAGTCCGAAATTCAAGGCGATCAGGATAATGCCGCACCTCCATGTCCCGCCGAACCGCCTGATCGGCGATGGAGTCAAAGGAGTTATAATCGATAGGATCATCACCAGCTGCGGTCGTCGGAGATGTAATATCATCGATCAATGCCAACAAATTTACAGGGTCAATCAAACGTGAAGACACATCGATAGAACGAAAAGCCGACATCATCGATTCAGCAATGGAAACAAGCTCCTCGTCAGTCGAGCTTCCACCATCAGGGATACCAATAGAGATCAGAAGCCGAAACTGGCGAAGATGAAACGGCGCATCCTTCGAAAGCGAATTCCAAACCCCGTCCGAAAGATAGTCGGTGCGATGTTTCGCCATCCGCTCATACACGCCCTCAGCCGAATAGCGCGGTACGAACCAATCGGACAATTTACCGCCTACCCGAGAGGAAGCGAAATTGACGATCTGTACCGTCGCACCAGCAGGAACGCCTTCAGAAAGACATTGAGAAATAATATCAGCAGAGCGTTCATCCGCGCCAACCATGGGCGCTACCTCAAGAGCAATTTCACGCGCACTGGCATTATGAAAAATACCGGTCTTCGCGTTAAAACTGCGATACGGCAACCAATGAGCCAGCATAGGTATTCCGGCGTCAGGCCGACCCTTGTCAGCCTTCATACCATCTCCCAGCATGGCGTCGAAAAGACCGGTAAACAACCCACTCATGGTTTTACTTCCGATACCGGAAACAGCGAAGGCCGATTAACCGGTGAGAGTTGCGCTGCAATTGATGCAGCGGATTGCGGATCTTCTGAAACACCATTACCCGGTGGAAGAGAATATTCGGCAACCTCGCTCGAAGAAGAAAGCGCCACAGCTTTTGAAACGGGCCTTTTTGATAACCGAGAAGGCTTTCTTTTCGGCTGCAAACGCCCAGCAACTTGCGCCTTAATGGCAGCCATCGGATCTATTGCAGCAGTTTCGCGTTTATCGGCACGAACTTCCATCTTTGAAATCGGCGCACCTACAGAACCCATATCGCGGGCCTGCGGACCCGTTAGCAGCGGCGTATCAGCCTTTTTAGCAAGAGCCACTGGATTGACCGTCGTGGCAGGATTAGCCGCGTCAATCGCCGCCTGTTCAGCGTTTTGCGCGTCAATGGCAGCAACGGGATCATGAAACTGCATCTCCGGCGCTGAAGAAGCTATATCAGCTAATGTAGGCATACCGGACGAAGATGAGGCCGCAAGCTGCGCCGCCGCCTTTCTGCGATCACCACCGGACCCAGCGACGCGCGGAGCAACCAAAGTATTTGACGCTTCAAGCCACGATCCACGCTCGACAACAGCATGAATGGCTGTCACTTCACGGAACCGCCCAGAACCATCAATATGCGCGGGGAAAACAATACGAAGAACTTTTTCGCCAGAACGAACTGGTTCGCGCGCCGCAGTCACCGTACCGCGAGATGGAGAATCATATAAATATGGCCCAGCAGGCGTCATGCCGCTTTCGCCGCTAATCATCGCTAGCGCTTCGTCATCAATCTTTGAAGTTGGCGCGCAAATGCCATCTGGGGCCCGGCAGGCAAAATCGCCATTTACGTTCGTGCCGAATGTTGCACAACCAGCTAGGGAAGCTACAGCCGCTATCCCGGCTCCTCTACCGAGAAGACGGCGAAAACCAGCACCGTCTCCTGCTGAAAACAATTGAAGCGCTTCACCGGATTGACCGGATCGATTGACCACGGGAACACAAGATAATTCAGCCTCAAAACTCTCGGTAGCATTCCAAAGATCAATGCCCTGAGAAACAGTGATTGGCTTAGAGCCAACACTAATACGGCCACCTGTTCGCTTGGCTAAAGCACGATTTAATGAACGCATTTCCGTACGCGAAAGCATATTACTCATGACTTTGCTCCTTTCAGCCACGCAAGAAGTTTATCTTTAGGCAGATAGCCATGATGGACTGCGCCATCGGAGCGAACGATCACCGGAGTTCCGGTAAATCCATTTTCGCGAGCAAAGCGCTCATTGGCATCAAGTCCGCTGGTATCGCATTTAGCCGATTCAGGAATGTTCCCTGCATAAGCGGCATGAAGGGCACGAGGACGGTCTTTAGCGCAATAGACACGGTTACTGATATCGCGCGTACCTAGAACAGATATTGGACGTTCCACGACACGCACGTCCATGGTTTCCAGTTGCTCTGTCAAAGCGCGGCAATATCCGCAGCGTAAATCTGTAAAGACAGTGACTTTGGTTTTGCCACTACCCCACTCTATCGCTCCGGAAGCTGGCAAAGAAGCAAGCGAAACACGTTCTGTTCGCCCTGCCCCAGCCTTAAACCTCGCTTTAGGCATTGGATAATCACGAGCAACCGGCGTACCAGCTTGAGAGAAGCCAAGATCCTCCCCGCCATCGTTGGAAATTTGTGATGCCCCCCCAAGAAGAGCTTCCGGGTTAATCTCGAGAAGACGAGCAGATGTTAAATCCTGCCGGGTTTCCATATCAAAAACATGGCCAACAATGAGATAACGCGCGTTTTTATCCACGTAGAAAATGGATTTACCCGCAGTGACCTCGCAAATGCTACCAATAATTTCGCAATCGACTTTTGCAAACTCGGTTTTTGGAAGCCGGGTCTTTAACACCGCTTCAACTGTAGCATTAGCAGATTGTGTTGCCGCAAAAGCAGTCCCGGCAACCAAAACGCTAATAAGACTTGCACCAATGACCCAATTATACTTCGCCATGTGAAGACACTCCTTTTTTAATTGCGGACGTATGCGCCGTCCAAAAACACGATTTCGACGTCAATGCCGGTCGGCATCTCGATTACAGGCTGATATTGTTCCGCCCGTTCGATGAGATATTTGCTGACATTATCGGCAGCTGTGCTGACGCCTTCGCCCAAGCCGCCTTGAGCAATTTCGCCCAAGCCGAGCTTATCCCGCTTGCCGTTGACCGTGACATTGGAGCCCTGCAAAACACTGTCTGTATTTGCGGAAAAACCGCGTCCAAAACCGCCAGCAAGGCCTGCTAAAAATGCCTGAGTAACCAAACCGCCCTCACGGCTGACTACGCGGCCGCGAACACCAGATTTACCGGCATAAGCAATGAAGCCTTTGACATCGCTGACCGCATAGCGCCCGCCTGGCTGCGCGCAGGTCATACGCTGCAATTTCACATAAACTTTCTCTGCAGAGAGATCGCCGCGAGCTGCGCCATTTACGAGACAGCCTTGCAGCTTAGTTGTCAGAACACGACCCTTGTCAGCCACTGATCGCGCAGGGCCAGTGATACGCAAGACAACAGGCAAGGGATCCGTTTGAGATGAAACGCCAGCACTAGCATCGACGCCAACAATGACCCGTGCAGTCGCAAAGCTGTTGGCAGGCAGATAGTCAGGTGAATCGGAGAATACCGTCGTACCGCGCTCTGCCCGCACAGCATTGCCCCCTGGTCCACTTGAAAAGGATACAGTCTTCACTTCGCGCGGCGATGGAGCAGGAAGCGCAGCAACGCCCGGTCCAGATGGCTGTTGATACAGAGCAGCACTGCTTGGACCATAAAGGCCATTTGGGCCGCCCACTCGTGAAGGCGCAGACTGCGCCGAAGCAAGCTGCGATTTCAGACTCTCATTTTCTGATTGGTAAGCTGATAAAACACGCTGCCCGTCGGAGGACATTGCACTATTCTGCCCTCGCAGCGCATTCATTTCCTCTTGCATAGCGGCAAGCTGAGCTTGCTGACCATCGACAGTCCGGAGACGATTATCGGTTGAATCAAACCGGTTTTCAGAGCGAGCAATCCATTCCTGTTCGCTCATATTCTTATTCACCATATCATTGGTGCTAACCTGCACTTCCTTGATGCCGCTATTCGCAAGCTCTTCCTCACTGACAGAGCTATCCAACACCCACCAAGCACCCCCAACAAGGGCGATCAAAGCCACGCCGCCCAAAAGCAAACGCTGCTTTCGCTGAACGTCGTCATTTTCGCTCATAGCGTTCCCTACCGGCGAAACTTCGTCGCCTTCGGTTTCAGGCGTATCTTCGGATATTTTTTGCTTCCGAAACCTATCCATAAAGTTCATCAATTTTCTCCAGCAGGTTGGACAATGTAAGCAGTGGTGGAAGCCCCCGGTGCCAAGTTGGGCTCTGCAATACTGACAGCAGTTGCATTAGACGGAGCGACGACATCATCAGCGATAACCAGTGGCTCACTGCCCTGATTTTCAATCCGAATTACTTTTCCAGTAAATTCATTCCCTCGATATTCAGCGATCATCCGTACTTTAAGATCACCAACACGAACCGACGCACGAACTGGCTGCCTCATACGGTAGCCTTCAGGAATACTGCTTGTGTACATTGCCTGGACTAGCTTGACGGCTTGCTCTTGAGGATCGGCGGCAGCTACAATTCTGGTATCGCTGGTCTGTTCACCCGCGATCGCAGGATTGGCCACAAACACCTGCTGCGCTTCCTCTCCGGAAAGACGGCAAGCGAACTTGTAAACATACCCCTTTTTTGAAGTGGCAAAGAACGACAAAACCTTGGGTGAAAAGCCTTCCGGCACAGAAACATAAATGTCTCCGCGCACAGGCTCGTTAACAACCGAAAAATCTTCGTTTGGATTGCCTGTCTGCAACTTGGACACGCTGGCGATTTCATCACCAACCAAACTGATCCGCGTGAGATCGCGTGAAGACGCGATACAATCCACCCGCGCATTGTCAGACGCCATTAAGGTCTGATCCGCCAATGCCGGACTGGACAGCGCGATAGAAGACGCTGCAATAAGCCCAAGTCCTAAAGACCTAGCTGATATGCTATGGACGCGTGATGCGAGGATTGAACCGCAGGCAATCCCGCAGCTCCAAAATACCGTAATCATGATGAAACCGCCTTTTTAGGTTCGACCTTTTCGACCATGCCGAACTGGACGAGCTTGAGGCTGAGGCCATTGTAAACCCAGCCATAATGAAATGTTTTTTGGACCGCCGAGACTTCCTGACGTCCAACCATGGTGTGCAAAACACCGCTCACTTCTGAAGACAGGCCTTCTGTATCGACCTTCAAAGATTCCATCGTGAAAAACTGCGCAATGGACGAACCGCGCTGATCCTCGGCAATCTTGAGCAGATCGGCCTTCACCTCTCCATAAGCACTGGGATGAACCATCTCGAGAACCGAATTCATCCAATAATCAAGACTTTGCGGCGTCCGGTTAAGTGTCAACACCGCGGCATCGCGCGTGACCGCTTCAAGATATTCTTTGCTGACACCTGAACTTGAAAGTGTGAGCGGCGTGCGCAACACCGGTTGCAACACAACTTCGCGATCACGGGAACCAGCCAGCATTCCTAAAATTGCGGCCAAACCGGCAAGTATAAGGCAAGCGACCAAAAGCATGTTGCGCTGCCTGAGAACGCGCTGCGATTGTGTATGTGAGTGTGCAAGATCCATCTGAACTACCCCGCCATGAGTCTGAGAAAAGAAGGTGGCGTTGCGCGCAGGCCAACAAAACCTCCCGGCAAGTACCAATAGGCCAAATGGAGCAGCCATGACGCCGCGCGGCCTGCTTTTGCTTTGCGTAGGCTCCACCAACATCCGAAGCCGAGAATGATCCCGATAAGAATGTGCTGCGTCAGGACGCCCCATATGAACGGCAAGACCATCGCGATGAATTCATCGAGCGTCCAAAACCCGATCAGTTCCGGATCGTCGAGCCGTGCTGGAATAGCGTATTTATCAGCCATATCGCCCCGCCACCTTCGAGGAAGCGAACACCCGAAAGCGAGCGTCCGCAGATCGGTCAGATGGTCGCTGTGACCGCTGCCGTAACGATGGGAACGCCGGTTCCTGCGCCAACCCCGACACCGACCGGAATGGCGACCTGCCCAAGGCTGAAGCGCCCCGAAGCCAAGCCCACAATACCGCCTGCAAGGCTGAGCACCGTGATGATTTTACCGCCGGACCCTTCAAGGAAACCAGTAAACGAGGTCAAAGCAGTGTTGAAAGTCGCATCAGCCCCTGCAATAGCCACTCCTGATCCGGCGACTGCAACCACCGTTGCCACTGCTGCTGCCTTGACAATAGAGGCCAAGGGAATTGGTCCATTCTGGAAAGCTATATTCATTTTCATAGGATCATCCTTCTTAACGACGTCGTGATTAACGCCTATCAAGGGATGACGATTGATCGATTGGTTCACCATACCATTTAAGTAAACCGACCAGATTAAGGGCCAAAAAATTTATTTTTCAAGGTGCGAATCAATAATCGTTGTCAAATTGGCAACTATATTCCCCACTTTGACATCAGGTTTTGCCACCGCAGCAACTATGATCGCCATTTTGGGAACAAAAGTTGGCATAGAGGGAATGTTTTTTGTCAGAAAGGCAACTTATGGCTGCGAATCAGTCCAAGGTTTTGACAAATTGACCCAATCGAATATGGAAAAACTTCGGGCAAATCATCCCGTATGACGCACATCACGATCGGATTTGCAGAAGCTGAGCGTCTGGCGCTGAGGTGCTGGATCGATCCGATCCTAATAATTCCCAATTAGATAAAGCTTGATCATTTGAGTACAGTAAATTTACCTTGTAATAAATCTGTAAGGGGGTCGCATAGATGGACTACCGTGAAGACCAGCAAGATCACGAAGAACTGTTACGCGCACAGTCCAAAGCCCGTATTACACCACAAAAATTTCTCCCGCTGATTATTGAGGTCATGGCTCGCGGCAACATAAAGAGCGCCGATCTCGTTAAACGAACAGGTATCAGTAAATCAAAAATCAGCAGGTTGCTCAGTGAACAGAGACAGATCGACAACGCAGCACTTTACCTGATTTTTGACGCGCTTGGCATTGACCCGATGCGGGCACTGCTTGCCGTGGGCCGTTTCGGTCAATGGGAGCAATATTTTGATCTCGATGTGGAAATTATCGCTGACCTTATTGATGTTCTACCGGATTTTTTGAGCAAAGCACGTTCGGAAAGCATCCGTACGAGCATCAGCCGACCAGGAGCGATCGTTCTGGCCGAGCGACTTAGCGAGATGATAGCCAAAAACGACCGTGAAACAGAAAGACGCCAGCTTGAACGGCCCATTGCTGGGATGTGATCCTTTTTTGCTCAATGAAGGTTTTGCAATCGCAAAGGAGAAAGGACTTCGCCCCAAACATCAAATCACTATCATCATTCCCCGGAATTTTGGTCGAGACGCGATTTCTGGCCAATATCTTCGATTTATTCTGGCCGTATTTTTGTTTGACACTCACCGAGAAACCACTCGACTGAAGCTTAAATCTATATTATGCGCACAAAGTCATTCAATTGAGCAGGCGTCACACCAAATGAATTCAGAAGTGAACCGAATTGCAGAAATGGCTGAAGCGGGCGAAAGAATGATCGAACGCCTGCGCAAGAAAGCATTTCTGCCTGAAGCGCGCAAGGGTTTGGCAGTTCGCTACGGCATCGCAGAAGCCGCCCAACTGCTCGGCTGTTCAACAAACCGTATCCGCATGGCGGAGAATGACGGGCGTCTGCCCCCTCCCCCGGCCACCAAAAACGGGCGCAGGCCCGGATATAGTATCGAAGATCTTCTCAATATGCGGCAAGTGCTGGATGCCTCGCCCGCCCGCGCAACACTCGATCAACCGGCGATTATCGCGGTTCAAAATTTCAAAGGCGGCGTTGGCAAATCGACAGTTACAACTCATCTGGCGCATTATTTCGGCGTTTTGGGTTACCGCGTATTGGTGGTGGATTGCGATAGTCAGGCAACCACCACGACTTTATTCGGCTTCAATCCTCATTTTAATATCACCCGCGAACAAACGCTTTATCCATATCTCTCAATAGAGCCTACACAAACCGACTTGCTCTATGCTGTCCAGCGCACGCCCTGGCCAAATGTCGACCTCATCCCTTCCAATCTGGAACTTTTTGACGTGGAATACGAGCTAGCTGCATCGGGCGCAGATGGCGGATCAGTGTTGGCAGCGCGTTTCCGCAAACTGAAGAGCGGTTTGCTCGACCTAGCCCAGCAATATGACATTGTATTACTTGATCCCCCCCCTGCCCTTGGTACGATTAGTCTCGCGGTCATGCAGGCTGCCAATGCGTTATTGATTCCCCTAGCCGCAACCACACCCGATTTTTGTTCAACCGTACAGTTTCTCTCGATGATGGAACAGGTCACCGAGCAGATACGGCAAGCAGGAATTGATGTTTCTTATGATTTCGTGCGCCTGATCTGCTCAAAATTTGATTCCAATGATCCAAGTCACGCAATGGTGCAGCAAATTATGGAGCAGAGCTTCGGCCCTGCTCTGTTACCCGTACCGATACTGGAAAGCGCAGAAATAAGCCATGCGGCGCTCAGAATGATGACCGTGTACGAACTGGAGCGCCCTATCGGGACGCCGCGCACACACAAACGCTGCCGCGCCAATCTTGACCAGGCTCTGGGGCAAGTGGAACAACTTGTCCGGCGCAATTGGGGTGTAACAAGTCCCGCGAGTGCGGCGGAGGTGGTAAATGCAACCTAAAACAGGTCATTCAAGTATTTATGTTCGCTTTATGTTCTCGTTTTCCTTGGGAGAGATATGATGGCGGGAGGTAAACAAAAAGACTATCTAGCCGATTTGCTCGCCGACGACCAACCGGTAAGCACGGATGAAGCGGCCAGCACAGAGCCTTCTCCGGCCCCTACAGAAACCAGCGGACGGCCAGCGAGAGGCGGCGGTATGGCGCTTTTGGGCCGCGAGTCTGCTTTGGCCCGTGTTGCCTCCGGCGATGTCCGTCAGGTTACGCAGCTCCGTCTTGATCCCGCCCGCGTGCGCATTTGGAAGGGCAATGCCAGAATACAGGCGCGCCTGAATGAAGAGAATGTGCGCGACCTGATTGATACGATCATCGCAGAGGGCGGACAAAAAGTTCCGGCAATTGTCCGGCGCGTAAACGATGATGCGGCCTATGACTATGAAGTGATTGCCGGAACGAGACGCCATTTTGCGATCAGCTGGTTACGAACAAACAGCTATCCTGACATGACCTTTCTGGCGCAGGTGGCCGATCTTGATGACGAGGCCGCCTTTCGGCTTGCCGATATTGAGAACCGCGCCCGCAAGGATGTAAGCGAGATTGAGCGCGCACGGAATTATGCTTCTGCGCTCGAGCAGCATTATGGCGGTAAACAGCGGCGCATGGCCGAGCGGCTAAAACTATCCGAAGGCTGGCTGTCAAAGATGCTCAAAGTGGCAACATTACCTGATATAGTTCTTGCCGCTTTCGCTGACTTAGGCGAGCTAACACTTAATCCGGCCTATAAGCTGTCACAGGCACTAGCCGATGAAAGGCGTCATAAATCCATAGTTGGAGCCGCTGAACGTGTCACCGAGGAAAACGGTCAGCGCGCTCAGGACGGCCAGCCCCCACTTGGCGGAACGGTTGTTCTCGCACGGCTTATGGCTGCGGGTGAAGCTGACAAGCAACGCCCGAAGCTTTATGAGGGCGTTTCACGGCATAATCGCCCTGCCCTCTCCGTCACCACAGCAAGCCGCCAAGGACTGACCATCAAGGTTCATGCCGCATCGGGCGCAGACGAAGACGAGATGGTCGCGCTTTTTCGCGAAGCGCTCGCAAGCCATGAGTATAACACAGAGGTAGAATGAAACTCGCCCTACCCTTCCCTTTTCTGGCAGACGGTGAAAACTTTCTTCGAGGAAAGTTTTTTTCGCCACTGGATTCGCGGTCCAGAAAAACTTTCCTCGAAGAAAGTTTCTGATGGCTCGCTCGAAAGGCGTCAGAGGCCGGAGAGCGGTGGGAGAACAGTTCGACCTGTTTCTCCCTTATATCGCCGATCTCAATTTTCGCGATCAGCGCGAGATGATGGAGCGGCCATTTTTCTCGCTTGCCAAAACCAGACGCATGAAGCCGATCGACTATAAATCGCCCGATGGGAAACTATGGGTCCATGTATCTGCCAATCCAGATTACGGCATGGCCACGATCTGGGATGCCGATATCCTCATCTATTGCGCGAGCGTTCTTGCCGATATGGCGCGACGCGGACAAAATGATATTCCTCGGACCTTGCATATCATGCCATATGATCTGCTGCGTGCGATTGGCAGGCCAACCACGGGCAGAGCTTATGAATTACTGGGGCAGGGGCTGGACCGCCTCGTCTCCACAACAGTTAAGACAAATATCCGCGCGGAGAACCGCCGTGAGGCAACATTCAGCTGGCTCGATGGCTGGACACAGCTCGTCGATGAAAAAACCGAACGCTCGCGCGGTATGACCTTGGAGCTCTCAAACTGGTTCTGGGAAGGCGTTTTGATGAAGGGCGGCGTATTATCGATCGACCGGGCCTATTTCGATATATCCGGCGGGCGCGAGCGCTGGCTTTACAAAGTTGCGCGCAAACATGCGGGCGGGGCGGGGGATGTTGGATTTGCAATATCGATGCCCACGCTGTTCGAAAAATCCGGTGCCGAAGGCCAGTATCGCCGGTTCAAATTTGAAATATTGAAACTTGCCGAGAAAAATGGCTTGCCCGGATATGATCTCATAATCGAGGATCTCGATCACGGCGAACCAAAACTGCGGATGCGCAAACAAGGTGACCACGAACCGGTCAAACTGGCGTCAGCAGGGCAGGGGAGCGAAACACCCAAAGCCGCTTCTCCAGAAAGCCGAGTTCGCACCAAGCCAGCGGCTCCTGCTCCAAAATCAAGCAATCATGTGACGAAAACGGGCGCTACGGACGAACCAGTTATTGACGCGCGCAAAATGATCAAACGGACTTTGACCGGACTGAGTACAGCTGCAACACGCGGCTATATGACCGATGAAACCATCGAACTTCTACGCAGTGAATGTCCTGGCTGGGATCTTTATCGGCTACATGCAGATTTCGAAACCTGGGTCAATGGCAGCGAAGATCGGACGCCTGTAGACTGGCAAAGGGCTTTTATCGGCTTTGTCCGCCGATACAACAAGAAGCATGGTCACGAAATCAGGCGCTAAAATAGCAGTCAAAACTAGCCAAATTCCAGACCAATATCGGGTTCCGTTCCCGTTGTGTCGAGTTCAGCTTACTCAGATTTTTCATAGCAAACGATAGACGTCCGATTTGAAGCACTTTCCTGTATGCAAGCCTCAAAGTGATTCAATGCGGTCGATTAATTTCAGCTTCCAGTCAATGTTTCGACACAATAGGAACGACATTCGATCTTTCAGGAACGATTCATCGACCTTCCGGGAACAACCCTTCGACACAACGAGAACAAATAGCCGACACTCTGGGAACGGCAAAATTCTGCGACTCGCCCGTTTCCCCACAAGACAGCGGTTGAATCTGCCTTTAACCTCATAACCTTATTATAACCCTCTAACATACAATGATATTTATATAGGTTTATGATTCACAGGAGAAGGCCATAAACGCACCTTTGCGAACCTTCGGATGGGTTTATGACAGCCATAATATTGAGGCCATTCAGGTGGTCGTGGAATTTTGCTTGCAAACCAACTGATAGCTACTTTAGTCTCAATTGAGACAAAGGCGCTTTCATGGATCCACAAAATTATAGCATTGAACAACTTCTAGGTATGTCATCCGATGGAGAAGACCTGCTCGGCCTCGCTCTGTGCATAGAGGAAGGGCTGCCAGTGGAGGCTATCGATCATCTTGTAGCCATAGTAGCACCCGGAGATATCAATCTCAAATACCGCTTCCTGCCCAAACCGACGCTGGCACGGCGGAAAAACTCGGCCAAGAAGATATTGACGAGCGACGAGGGCAACAAGCTCGCCAGAGTTGCCAAGGTGATGAGCTTTGCTTTGGAGACATACGGTGACATCGAAAAGGCGCGAACATTTATATCGAAGCCGCATATCATGCTCGGCAACAGGATACCCTTGGAGATAGCTCTCGCAACCGGACCGGGAGCGGACTCAGTGATTAACATATTGGGCCGGACCGCTTATGGCGGCGGCGTGTGAGCGCGCAGCATACTGACCAAATTCTCACCGCCTACAGGATTGGTGCTCTAAACGGCAAACATCCGCTCTACGGTGATGAAGGATCGCGGTTTTATCCCGGCAGATGGAACAAGCGGAGCAGCCCCATCGTCTATTGCTCGCAGCATTATTCAACACAGATATTGGAAAAACTTGTTCATGCCAACGGAGTGATGCCACCAGACCTTTATTTTATAACGATCTCTATTCCCAAGGGCATTTGCTATGAAAAATTCCAGACGGCTGCCCACTCTGGGTGGGACGGTAAATCGCAACGCATCTGTAAGGAATTTGGGGACAGGTGGGTCCGTGAAAAGCGCTCGGCAATTCTGCTGGTACCCTCGATACCCGCGCGATTTGAAACGAACATACTGGTAAATCTTGCTCATGATGCCAGCAAAGCAATCACTTATGAGCGCGCAAAACGAATATCTTGGGATGATCAGCTTTACCGAAGCTAGCAGCGGGCGGTACCTTATGGGATACAAGCTGGTAGGATAACGATGCGACGCGCGAAAGCTTGCCTCTCGACCATAGCATAAACCGATCTCCACCGCCCTCTGCCGGTGCATACGCTATGATTTGAGTACGGCACGAGCAATTTATTGCACCGATATTCAGTCCATCTTCTATTTTTCTCATCATTTGAACCATTTTGCTGCTCGAAGGCAGCGCGCCCGCTGGTTGCGCACGGGCCGGAGGGGAGGGGGAAGGGGAGGGTGATCAATTTTGGTCGATATACCGGAGGTTTCCATGCCGATTGACCCATATAGTATTTTCCACCCTAAAGCGTCCATCCTGCTCTCCGCCGGAGTGAACCTGTCCTCAAAACTTGACGAGCCGCTTACACGAGACATGCTGATCAAGCATCTTGCCGCAGCAGCTGGCACCAGCACAGCTCAATTCACCATCCGCGACGCCTTCGAAATGCTCGAGTGCGCTATTGTTGCCCATATTCAACAGAACGATCGGGCCGCAAGCCAGCAGCTTCCCGGTTTGATTGCGACCTATCCTGGTCTCCCAACGCACACCGTTCGCAGCGAGTTGCAAGTGAGCCGACAGCAATTTTCCACCCCTGCACCGCTCGCACTTTTTGCACAGGCGCGGGCGGCGTTGACCGCCGAGGATTTTGTTCTCGAACCAAGCGCTGGCACCGGTTTGCTTGCCACCGAAGCATTACGGCTCGGCGCAATGCTCAGGCTCAATGAACTGGATGCATGCCGACGCGCGCTGCTCACCGGCCTTTATCCCGGCGCCGCCATAACCAATCACGATGGAGCCGAAATCGCCGCACGCTGGCAGGGAAGGGCGCCCACCAGCGTCCTCATGAATCCACCCTTCTCACGCAACGCCGATGGTTATGAAGATCATTTCACTGCGCTCAGACACCTTCATTCGGCCCTTAAAGTGCTGTCCAGCGGGGGGAGGCTAGTCGCTATCCTGCCGAGCTGGATAGACCGTCCAGGCCGCAACGCGGCGAGTCTCGCCAAAATGATCACGGGTGCCTCGATTATCGAACGCATTACGTTGGCCGAAGGCTGTTTTGCCAAGCACGGGACGAATATCGCGACGACCTTGCTTGTTCTGGATAAGCTACCGGATCTGCCAATGATTCATAATATTCACGTTGCGACCTTAGCTGAACTAACTGACCAGCCAAGGCCCCTGCCACGCCGGGAGATCGAACCACAGACCAGAACCCCATCGGCAACCAAATCAATGTTCGGCGGCTTTGTCCGCCCTGCAGAGCCGGTGCAACCCATTCCGGCTCACAGGCCAGTTGAAGACGCCGTCACACCTGTTGTTTACACCGCACTCGAGGATCCTGCTGCGCTAGGCGAACAAGTTGGTGACTATCTTCCGTACCGTCCGGCACGGATGCTCTTCGAGCAAGCCGGCGAACATCCTACAGCCCTTGTCGAAAGTCTTGCCATGGGCTCGGTAGCGCCGCCCAAACCCGATTACCGACTTATGCTACCAACGCGCATCGTCAAAGACCGGGTCTTGTCGGCCGCACAGCTTGAAACGGTCGCTTATGCAGGCCAGGCCCACGCCGACTGGCTGGCCGGCAGTATTAACGACGAGAACACTGGGGAGGTCATCGAAAAACGGATCCGCAAGGGGTATTTTCTTGGCGACGGGACGGGAGCAGGCAAGGGGCGCCAGATCGCTGCCACTATCCTCGACAATTGGTTACAGGGACGACGCAAGCATATCTGGGTGTCGAAGAACGCAACCTTGCTTGAAGACGCCCGCCGGGATTGGACGGCAGTTGGCGGCATCGCCGCCGATATCCAGCCCCTCAAAAATTGGCCACTGGGTACAGACATTGCAATGAGCGAGGGTGTGCTGTTCGTTCCTTATGCCACGTTGCGATCACAGCGCGAAGATAGCAGCCGCCTGACCCAAATATTCGATTGGACCGGCCCCGAATTTGATGGTGTTATCGCCTTCGACGAAGCTCATGCAATGGGCGGCGTTGCAGGCGGTGAAACCGCTCGCGGCAAGACCAAGGGTTCTGAACAGGGAATGGCCGGTGTGACCCTGCAGGACAAATTACCAGCTGCGCGTGTTCTTTATGCTTCGGCGACCGGCGCGTCGAACGTCAATAATCTCGCTTACGCCGTGCGCTTAGGCCTCTGGGGCCCCAATACGGCCTTTCCGACGCGTGATCTGTTCATTGAGGAAATTGCCGCTGGCGGCATAGCTGCGATGGAAGTGGTCGCGCGCGATCTCAAATCAATGGGACTCTATACCGCCCGTGCGCTGAGCTTCGCCGGCGTTGAATATGAAATGCTTGAACATATTCTTTCCGCCGAGCAAATCGAAATCTACGACCGTTACGCCGAAGCCTGGTCAATCATCCACCAGAATATGGAAGCTGCGCTCGAAGAAAGCGGAGTGGTTGATGCTGTATCGGGCGATACACTCAATGCGGGAGCCAAGGGTGCAGCTCGTTCCCGATTTGAAAGCGTCAAACAGCGGTTTTTCCAGCAGCTCCTTATGAGTTTGAAACTTCCGAGCCTATTTCCTGCGATTGAAGCCCACATTGCCGACAAGATGGCGATTGTCATCCAGCTTGTTTCAACCGGTGAGGCTATGCTTGACCGGCGACTGGCAGACCATGACAATGACGCCGCAAACGAGCTTGATATTGATCTTAGTCCGAGAGAATATCTTTTTGACTATCTCACCCGCGCTTTCCCAACCCGACAAATGCAGACCTATATCGATCTCGAAGGCGAAATGCGTTCGCAACCGATGCAAGATGACGATGGTAACCCGGTCCACTGTGCCGACGCAATCGCACGGCGTGATGCATGCCTCGAACAGCTAGGGGCAATGCCGCCAATCTCCTCCGCGCTCGACGCCATTATCACCCGCTTTGGCGAAGACAATGTGGCCGAAATTACCGGAAGGAGCCGCAGACTGTCCACCGCAAGCGACGGTCGCCAGCTCGTTCAGCGCCGTTCGGCGCGGAGCAATGCGGCAGAAACCGATGCTTTCATGGAAGACCGTAAACAAATACTGATCTTCTCTGACGCTGGCGGCACGGGGCGCAGCTATCATGCCAGTCTTGATGTTCCCAACCAGCGCCGCCGCGTCCATTTTCTTCTTGAACCGGGCTGGCGCGCTGATGCGGCTATCCAGGGGCTTGGACGGACCCACCGCACCCATCAGGCAAGTTCCCCCCTTTTCCGGCCCGTCACTACAGATTGCCGGGGTGAACGGCGCTTTATCTCGACCATAGCTCGGAGGCTCGACAGCCTCGGCGCGCTCACCCGCGGGCAACGTCAGACCGGGGGGCAAAATCTGTTTGACCCGGCTGACAATCTGGAAAGCGACTATGCCATGTCCGCGCTCAATGCCTGGTTCCGGCTGCTGCATTCCGGCAAGCTGAAAAGCGCATCGTTCCAGGATTTCCAGAAGCGGACAGGCCTTGAACTCGAAGGCGAGGGCGGTGAACTGCGTATGGACCTGCCGCCCATCCAGCGGTGGCTCAACCGCATCCTCGCACTGCCAATCGCCATGCAGAACGCGGTCTTCGACGAATTTCTCGGGCTAGTAGAACAGCGTGTAGCAAAGGCACGGGAAGCGGGAACGCTCGATCTCGGGGTTGAAACCATCGCTGTTCAAACCCTCGAAATCGTCTCCGAGCGCTTACTGCGGACCGATCGGTGCGGAGCGACAACCAAACTCGCCGAGCTTGCAATCACCCGGAAACGCTTTGTTCGCAGCCACGATGACATCGATTTTCGGCGTAGCTGGGACCAAAGCGCCGAGCCAATGATAAACGATAGGTCGGGCAAGGTCGCGCTTATGGTTAGCCAGCGCGATTCGCTGCTCGACGATGGAACCACCGTCCGGCGCTTCAAGCTCATCCGTCCTGCACGTATCGACCATATCGATGACCAGGCGCTTTCCGAAAGCAACTGGCGGAAAATTCGCGATACCCAATTTGCAAAGCTGTGGAATGCTGAAGCCGAAGAAGCCCGCGATACCCTCGAAAATGACACCCTGTTCATCGCTACGGGATTATTGTTGCCCGTTTGGCGCAAGATTCCCTCGAAGATGCTTTCGGTTGTGAGAATCGCAGCCGCTGACGGTCGCTCAATTCTTGGGCGCGTGGTCGACGCCGGTGATTTGGGCGCGCTTTGCGAAGGGCTAGGTCTTGAAGCGCCCAAACTCACTCCCAATGCAATGATTAAAAGCGCCCGCAGCGGTGCCCGGATCCCGGTCAACGGACCAGACCAGCTAACGCTCAAAACGTCTCGCGTGGCAGGAGCCCAGCGGCTCGAAATTATCGGCGCTCATGCCGCTCGACTTGGCTGGTACAAGTCGAGGGGCTGTTTCACCGAGATTATCGCCTATAAAACACGGCTTTTCATGCCGGATACAGAGGCCGCAACCATCCTCGAGGCGATTTGCGCGAAAAGTCAGACAGAACGAACCAAGGTCGCCTGAGCCGCACCGCTTTCTTTTGATAGCTGAGCAGGTTGTGCAACCGATAGACCGGTTTTCATTACGGCTACGCCCCCAATCCCTGCACACCAGCGCCAATTCGTTAAATCGAGACCAGCGACCCAAGCAGGCAACCCAATAGCCAGCGGCGCTTGCGCGCCCGCGCGGGCAGGAGGGGAGGGGGAAGGAGAATGGTGGGCCTGAAGGATGGCAATAATGTCATCCGGCTCTGGAGAACTTCGCTATGACCATTCAAATCATTCCACTCAACAAGCTCAGGCTCTCCCTGCATAATGTGCGCAAAAGCGGTGCCGAAACCAATCTGGATTGGCTCGTTGCCAATATCGAAGCCAAAGGCGTGCTGCAGAACCTGATCGGCGGCACAGCCAAGAAAAAGGGCTTTTACGACATTTTTGCTGGCGGCCGACGCCTGCGCGCGCTCAACATACTCGCAGCATCTGGCAAGATTGCCAAAAATCACGGTATTCCAGTGATGGTCAGTGACGAGAGCGCAGAAGGCATAGCTGAAACCAGTCTCGCCGAGAATTTTCTCAGGGAGAAAATGACACCGACCGACGAATGTCAGGCTTTTCTGCACTTTCTGGGTACAGATGGTGACATTGATGCGGTTGCCAAACGCTTCGGCCAAACGCGCCGCTTTGTCGAAGGCAGACTTCGGCTTGCTACACTTGCCGAACCCATTTTCGACATTCTCGCCGTTGGCGAAATGACGATGGAAGTAGCTAAGGCCTACGCCGCAACCGCTGATCAGGCAAAGCAGCTTGCAGTGTTTGAAGAAGTGAAGGGCAGCTGGCTTGAAAACAATGCTCACGAGATTCGCAAGCGTATTCTCGGCGCATCAATTCCAGCATCACATCCTGTTGCTCTCCTCGTCGGCGAAGCCGCCTATACAAAGGCAGGTGGGCGCGTCGCAAGGGACCTGTTCACCGAAGCCGAAGCTGCTGAATGGCTCGATGGTGATCTTGCCATCGACCTTGCCAGCACGTTGTTGCAGGAGGCTGCAGCTATCCATGCCGAAAAAAGCGGCATCGGCACGGTTGTTCCATTGCTCGCCAAAGGCTCGACCTGGACGGACCGCGAGGAACTCACGCAGGCACGGCTTGACCGCGAACCACTGAGTGAAGCAGCCGAGGCGCGTATCGCCAAAATCGAAGCCGAACATGGCCAGATAGAGCAGCTTTTCGAATCTACCGAAATGGATGGCGAGGAAATCGATGCAATTAACGAGCGGGTCGCCAAACTCGAGCGGGAAGAAGAAGAACTGCGCGATACCAAAGTGCTCATTGATGAGGAACGCAAGGCTTCTCTGACCCAGTTTATGGTGATCGGCGAAGACGGTAAGCCGCGTGTCGAGGCCAATTACTGGGAAGTCCCGCAAGCCCGCCAAAAGGGCGATGGCGATGGCCACAAGGATCCCAAAAAGGTTGCGGCCAAACTTCAGGGTCTCTCCGGCGTCCTTGCCGATGAACTTTCGATCGCCCGTCGCGATATTCTGGCACTCCACGTCGCCAGCAATCCGGCCATCGCGCTTGACCTCGCAATTTTCACGCTCGCCGACCGGGCGGTCGGAAAATATTCCGAGCATGGATGTTCCCTCGAGGTGGCACGGCGCAACGATCCCAGCGTACGCGGCAATCTGCCTGACAGTCTTGCAGGCGCAGCGCTTGGTGAAATTCGCAAACAGCTCGATACCGCATGGGCAGCGCATTCCACGGCAGCCGAGCGTTTTGAAGCCTTTCGCGAGCTCGACGAAGAGACCCGCGCAACCTGGCTTGCCGTCTGCATGGCTAGCAGCATGGAAGCCTCGCTTGGTGGCAAGGGTCTGCAGCACAGCAACCCCTTCCACGATCATCTGGGTCAACTGCTCGACATCGATGTTGCGGCATGGTGGCGGCCAAGCGCAGGCGGTTACTTCGCCCGTGTCCGAAAAGTCGGGATGCAGCGTGCGCTCGATGCCATCGGAGGACCGGTACTGGCTGCAAAATATGCCAGCTCCAAAGTCGCTGAAATGGCCGACGCCTGCGAAAAGCTCTGTGATGGCAGCGCGATCACAGAGCCGGAAATTCGCGAAGCGGGGATTGCTTGGCTACCGGCAGCGATGCGCTTCGATCACAACCAGGCCGAGGAAACCGGGGCCGACGGCGAGGATGCGCCGGACGACGAGGAATCCGAAGGAGGAGCAGCGGGTGAGGACAATAGCCAACCCGCCGGCGAAGAGGATGTCAATAGCGAGGCCGCGACTGCCAGCGAGAACGCCTGAACAGGCTGCCTGAATACAAAACCACAAACCTGCATGCATTGCCCCGTTGTCATTCGGCAGCGGGGCAATTGCGCGCGCTCAAAGGATAATACCCATGAAAACCGACATCTCAGCCACGATTACTGCAACTATTATCGCAAAACTTGAAGCCGGAACAAAACCCTGGGTCAAACCCTGGACCGGGCAACCAATCTCGCGTCCGTTACGCCATTGCGGCTCAGCCTATCGCGGAATTAACACATTGATCCTCTGGATGGCGGCGGAAGAACGCGGTTATATTTCGCCCTACTGGATGACCTACCGGCAGGCGATCATCCTTAAGGGACAGGTTCGCAAGGGCGAGAAATCATCGCAGGCGGTCTTCTACAAGACACTGGTCACCAAGGACGGTAGGGCAGATCAGGACAGCATCGATGACAATGCAGTCGGTAGCGGCGATGAAGGACAAACGCGGCGCTTGCTTCGTCAATATGCGGTCTTCAATGCTGAGCAGATTGACGGGCTTCCTGCTCATTTTTACCCGATACCAAAACCGGCTCAAAAGATACCCGAATCCATCCACCGGCCCCGGCTAGAGGCGATATTCGCCAAAATCCCTGCGGCGGTCCGTCACAATGGCAATCAGGCCTATTATAATCGCACCCGCGATGAGATCGTTTTGCCAGTTATCGACCAGTTTCCCAACTTTGAAGCTTATTTTGCGGTACGGGCACATGAGACAGCCCATTGGACAGGCGCAAAACGGCGGCTTGACCGCACTTTTGGCAAACGCTTCGGCGATGCAGCCTATGCCATGGAAGAACTTGTTGCGGATATTGCTGCCGCTATTCTTGGCGCAACACTCGGGCTACCAGAAGCGCAACTCGACAATCATGCATCCTACCTCGCGCACTGGCTCAAGGTCCTCAAGTCCGACAAAACTGCCATCTTGACCGCCGCATCCAAAGCTGACGAAGCGGTCAACTTCATCTTGGGTTTTGCCCAGCAAGGCCCGTGCCGGATCGTTGGTCGCGAGCCCCAGCTTGTTGCGGCCTGAAGCCCGATCCGACCAAAATCCACCATTACGACCTGCGAGGAAGACCAACATGGCCAATTATTTCACCCATATTTCGTTCAAGCTCGCTGTGACACGCGAGGAAGCGGAACAGCTTGTTTCAGTCATTGCAAGCGCGGCATCCATCGAAGATGGAAAGGGACCCATGCTGGCACCGGAAATCGAGAAGGCATTCCGCACCGACAGTCAGAGTCCAGATCAAAACTTCTGCGAGATTATGGACGACTTGATTTTCGGCATTGAGTGCATTTACAATGAAACCAGCAGTACTCTCACCATCTTTGACAGCGATGGCGCGCCCAATCTCTCGGCGCTCGGACAATGCCTCCAACGCCTATACCCAGAAAAGCTGCCGCTCGGGTTCGTTTATGCCGATACCTGCGATAAGGCCCGCGCCGGTGGTTTCGGCGGAGGATATTTCGTCATCACGGGTGACACCATATCCCAACAGACGCTCGCCCAGATGCTCGATAATGATCTCACCGCGCTCGCGGAGACCTCTGGTGTCAGCTGACCAGCGCACTGCGGGTCACGTTGCCACGCTCGAGAATGCATACCGCGTCGCCACCCGCGTTGCCGAAGCGACCAACCAGGATATGCAGGTTTCCGCAACCGGCAAACCGGAACAACCCTTTATCGCGGAACCCGCCAACACCGGAACCCAGCGCGTCATCGCAAGGATCCTTGCTGATCGAGACTGATACAAAGCTCAAGGAGTTAGATATATGAGAATTATAGCCTACAAAAGCGAAGCTGCAAGGCCATTGGAGTGCCAATTCCCGTTCGCGATCTTCGCTTTTGCGAAGTTTCCCATTGCAGCAATACTGGTGCATATTCAGTTTTGGTTACTGTGGCAGCCGTTGATTACCTCATCGACATCAGTCAGCATGATTTGCAGATAATGGCGGACGTAAAAGCCAACAAACCCAGCGCATAAGCGCGATTTCAAATTCATCATAGCCGCTTGCCGTGACGGATTCGTCGCGCGCTCAATCAACGAAAGGACGTTATCATGGCAGACCGCTGTTCAGCTTCAATTACCATCGGAGGAAAGCTAGCCGCCGCCGATCTTCCCCAGCTTCTCACCGCCATCAGTGATGAAGGCCTCTCTACCGAATTTGACGGCCCAACATTTGAGCTAAAGGAACTTGTGAGCGGCGAACCATTATTGCTTAGCGCGCATGAAGTTAGCTGGGGCACGTTCACTGAACTGGAAGCCTTCTGCCGCACCCACAAACTCGCCTACACCCGGTGGACCGGCATGTGCGCCGGTGTATGGGGGTGCTTCCGTACCGTTTATCGCGGTGCAGCCGAAACCAGAGAGGGGGATGACGCCGTTGACGAATATGACGTCAGCGAGGACGATCAGATTCTGATCGGCGAACAGCTGGCCCATAGGCTTGGTTCATTTCGTGCGATTGCCGATCATTTTGTCCGTGCCGCGTTCGCCGTGCCGCCGCTGGTTATTGTGGCTAGCGGGCCTGAGCAAAGGGAGCCCATTGCGCCCCGAGCGTAAAGTCGCCCGAAAACACGCCCAGAGGGCCATCAACATCGGCGGTCACATAAGGATCATCGGCAATCACCACGCCGCTGCCAAAAACCGCTCCTTCACGGGCCAGTTGTGCGCGTGCTGCAAGCAGTTCGACCAGACGGCCCAGATCAACAGACGTGCCAAGCGGGTCCCGGCCTGCCAGTATATACCACAGGCACCGCTGATAATCATTGCCGCGGCCGCCAAGAATGGCCGCCAGTGCGGTCTTGGCGTCAGATTGTCCTGCCATCAGACCATTGACTGTGCGCGAAAGCTCGGATGCAGCCGACAATGCATCCTCCGGGTCAACCCCAACCGAAGCACCGGCAAGCGCGCGAAATGTCCAATGTTCGTCGCAGCAATCACGCATTTCGATCAGACCAAGATCCACATCAATATTTTGCAACCAGTTCGGTGCCTTGTTCATATCAAATTCCTTATCGATTGTGGACATAGCGTGAACATCGGCCCCCTGTCAATTTTACCGTGACGACCACATAACAAGGAGAACAACAATGGGATGGCTATTCATGAATTCACTGGGATACCACAAAACGCCAAAAGCCTATCTTGAAGATCAATTCACATTCGAGAACGATGCGGGCAAGAGCGAAATACTGGCCTCTGCAATGATCAAGATGCGCACCTGGTATGCCGCGTGCCGCCAATATAATAACGACACCGGCCAGACCACTGTGTTCGCGCTGGTATGCTTGGTCAAATATAATAAGCGCGCCAGCGACGGGATGGTTTTCGGTTACAAGGATATGAGCGAAACCATGGGACCAAACGAATCCGAATGCCCCGCAAGGATACTTGACATGCTCGGCCCCACGACCAGCGAATATGCCCTGCAGTGGCGCGCCCGCTGCAGGGCGGTCGCAACCCGAAAGCAACGGCCCCCACCCAAGGACGGCGACATGATCGTCTTTGCCCAATCGATCAAATTTACCGATGGAAGCGAAGGGCGGCGTTTCCTTGTTTCCCGGCAGGGACGCAGGACGATCTTCCTCAATCCAGCGGCGGGAACACGCTACCGGATTTCCCGCTGGAAGGAGCTGAACTGGACCACCATAACAAAGATTGATGTCAAGCTGCCAGCAGCTTAAGCAAGGCCATGTGGTTGGTCCCCAGAGGCGCGAAAAACGCAAAAGGCAAAGAGCCGATCGCACCGGCGCTTAGTGACACATTGCGCATCTGGTACACCGGGCGCGGCGATCACCGCGATGAAGAAGCAGCGCTGATGCTTGTGCGCCATGCCCGCAGAAACGGGCAATGGATCGCCTGCGACTGTCAGGGCGAGCTTGCCACACCGATGCTCTCGCCCGCCTTGCTCACCGGGGCCGACACCTATTATCTCAGGCGGCTGACAGCGCGAAGCAGGCCTGAACATGGAATCAAATGTCCATTTTTCCGGGAACAGGCTTTCACCACTATTACCAGCCAGAAACGTCCCGCGCGCAACCAGCCTGAAGGCTATTTTTCTGTGCTGCGTCCACCCGCGCTTTCACTGGCGCAGCATCCCGAAGAGAAGCCGGAGCCGCGCGATGCAGCAAGCCACGGCGCTCCGCGTCTTGCAAAGCTGCTGTGGCGCCTGCTCGAACTGAGCGGGCGCACGATCATTGAAGCAAATGAACAGGACAAACGTGACATTTCGAGCGAATTTGCGGCAGTGCGCCAGCTCGCAGAACGATTGGAGGTTGCACCCGGCATACCGCTGAGCCGCGTCCTCTTCACTCATCCGCGCGATTGGGAATCGCGGCGCATATTTGCAGTGCTACGCGAACTGGCTAAAAGCTGGCCCAAAGGCCATGAGCCGCAGGCCTATCTGCTCGTCTTTGCCCGCAAGGTCCACGAACACAGCATCGAAACCACAGACGGCACCATCGATCTCGCAACCCGACTTCGCCACCCAGGCACGCGGGAAAAACCAATCAGCGGGCCCGACCTGACTTTGGTTGCTATCGGAGAGGATCCCGATGCGCGCGGTTACGGCGCGCTTCGCGCATGCGGACAGCCTGTCCACAACGGCCACCGCTTCATTCCGGTAGATCATGATTTCGACCGGGTCATCGTCGAAGCTTTGATCACCGCGCGTCACGTGCTCGCGCGGCAAGACATTGGCCTTACCGCCACGAAACCCGTGTTCGACTACATCACCCCTGATGGCCCGGTTCATCCGCCCTGGCTCATCTCCCTGCAGCGGGGAAATAATAGCATTTCCGTGGTTTTTGAAACCAGCAGCGCAGACTATGAAGAACCGCGCCGGGCGCGGGCCTTGGGGTTCATTGGCGTTGTCCTTGAATTAGACCGCTCGACACTACCCAACCTCTCGTCCGATCTCGCTGAGATTGCACGGAGCATCCCTTCAGCCTGACGGTGAAGGGGGTCTGGCCGGGCTCCAATTTATTGCGCTGGAAGAGGACGCCGGCGCGTCGGTGAACGAAGGAGTGGCGGACAGAGAATGGTGATACCAAAAAATCATATGGCCTGCCGTTTGGCACGCACACCGTAATTTGCTGTTCCTGGACTCTGCCTGACCAGTGACAATGGCTTGCCCTCTCCCTCGTCTGTGCGCATTTGAACAGCAGCTCGAAAAAGCGGCACATGGTGCTTGGCTTGCAATTGTTCGGTCCTAGCGCGAAAATGTCCCAGATGTCCTCGGGCGAGCCTGTATTCCTGCAGCGCATGAAAGATGGCGGCGCGCAGGGCGCGTCATCCCGTCCGCTGCACTATGACCGGGTTTCAATATCGTCCAAATGGTTCGAAACAACCCCTTCTTCCTCACCTGCCCATAGCCCCGAGCGGGGGGACGCCATGCAACCACAAAATTGGCCCCGTGTTGCTACGCTGCCCGCGCCAGACCATTTTTGCGGTGTCCCTCGGCAAGCCTCGGTGCAGACGCCCCCGCCCGGTTCTCATTCATGGGCAGGCAGAAGGAATTGTCCCAAGCCATAAGGAGAAATGATATGAACCACGTTATTTTATCAGGCCGGGTAGGGGAAACCCCATCGCAGCGCGCCGCCGTCACAAGTTTCAGTCTTGCCACAAGCATCAATAAACGCGCAGAAGGCAAGGCAGTTATCGGCGAAAACGGCCATCCCGAACAATATACTGAATGGCACCGCATCACCTGCTTCAACGGTCTGGCTGAAACCATCGCCAAACATGTCGAGAAGGGCAAGAAGCTCACCGTCATTGGACGTATTCACTATAGCCAATATGAGAAAGACGGCGTGAAGCACAGCGGCACCGAAATCATCGCCGAGCAAATCGAGTTCGGTTAAACCGATGCAGGGCCGGGCATTGAGACCGGCCCTGGTTCTCGATAGCCAGAAACTGAGCGATATTGGGAACTTCAACCAAGTTTGCACGTAGTCTCTTTTAGGCAAGGAGCAATCATGTTATTAAAAAAAATCAAGACGCCGGTTCTATCCCATCTTTCCTATCTCGTCGGTTCAGGAGGCAAGGCTGCCGTCATTGACCCCAGAAGAGACTGCGATATTTATCTGGAGATAGCGCGCGCCGAAGGCTTGGAAATCACCCATATCTTCGAGACCCATCGCAATGAAGATCTGGTATCCGGTGCGCCCATTCTTTCCGGCATGACGGATGCACCGGTCTTCCATGGACCCAATGCTGCGGGAGACGTTGTTTATGCAGAAATTGCCGGTAACGGCGACCGCTTTGAAATCGGGCAACTCGTTCTTGAGGTCATCGAAACCCCGGGCCATACCGACGATCATATAGCTTTTGCTCTCTATGACACGGAATATTCGGACGGCGCTGTCGGTGTATTTACCGGAGATGCGCTCTTTGTAGGCGACGTAGGGAGAACCGATTTCTACCCGGACCGCAAACAGGAAGTTGCCGGGCTTCTTTTCGATTCCCTGCAAAAAATTCTGTCGCTGGGCGACCAGGCGATAATATATCCCGCACATGGGGCAGGGTCGGTTTGTGGATCGGGAATGGCGGAGCGGGAGTTTTCTACACTCGGGCATGAACGGAGAAATAATCCCCGGTTGCAAATCGAGAGCCGGGATGAATTTATCGAGATCAAAATCAACGAGAACCATTATCAACCGCCCTATTTCCGGTTGATGGAGCGCCTCAATCTGGAAGGTGGAGATCCCGCTCCGCGCGTAGCAAAGCCAAAAATTTTAAACCTGCCAGAAATGGAAAGTCATTCTCCCACCCATCTGGTGGATGTCCGCGACCCAATGGCATACGCCTCAGGTCACTTCCCGGGTTCGCTGAGTTTGCCGGTCGGCATGATACCGGCATTTGCAGGATGGTTCATAGGTGAAGGAGACACCGTTCTTCTGATCGGTTCGGACCAAAGCCAGCTTGCCGCAGCAACGGAGCATCTTGTTCGCATTGCCCTTGACGATATTATCGGCGGCTATACCGGCATCGTCCCGGCTGCTGCGGCAGGGAGAATCATGGAGCAAATTCCAATGATCGAAACGGAGGAAATTGAAAAACGGCTGAACGAGGATCGCGGCGATTGGACCTTACTCGATGTCCGTGATGCAGATGAACGTGGAGAGGCATCAATTGATGGTTCAGAGCATATCTATGTTGGTGAATTGAATGAACGCTGGAAAGAACTCGATAGATCACGTCACTATACCATGATGTGCGCGAGCGGCATGCGGGCGACCGTCGCTGCAGGATGGCTTTCCAGTCAGGGGTTTGAAAAAATCGACATTTATCTCGGTTCGATGGGAGCCTGGCAGGCGTCTCTGGCTTAGAGGCATACGCGATTATCGGTGCCACCAAACCATGCAGCGCCATCGCTTGTTAATGAGCGAAACTGGAGCGGTAACTGACCGACAGCTTCAAAGCTGCGGTCGTCCTCTCGCGGAGGAATTACGCGTTGACAGCGTCTTTCAAGCCCTTGCCTGCTTTAAATTTCGCTTGAGTAGATGCCGGAATCTGCATTGGTTCGCCGGTACGCGGATTACGCCCCGTTGAAGCTTTACGCTTGGATGTCGAGAAGGTACCGAAACCGACAAGGCGAACGTCGCCGCCACCCTTCAATGCACCGGTAATCGAACCGAAAACTGCGTCTACCGCTTTGGCGGCATTGTTTTTGCTAAGCCCGCTGTGGTCCGCGACGCTACTGACAAGATCCATCTTATTCATGTGTATAACCCCTTGGTAACGGCAATTCGTCATGAATCGCGCGATCATCGGAGGGCATTAACACCTCAATGTTGCTGTAAGTCAAAAGAAACTCGTCATATTTTGACGATTTTCTCCGCAGGCCGGTAAACAATGTCCTAAGCCTCTGGCCGGGCGGCGTCGCGCAGCTCGGCAAGCGCCACCGCGAGTTTTGGTTGCCCGACCTTGCGCAAGCCTGCAACAAGTCCGGCAATGAAGTTGCTCTTTGACAAGATGTGATGGACAAGGGCGATGCGGTTTTCCGTGCGATGATGACTAGTTAGCGTCTGATCAAGAAGACGAGCATATTGATCACCGAAAAGTCCATCACGGCCTATATAGAAGATGGTTTGTAGCTCGGCGAACTCTTCGATCGAGAGCATTTTTAGAACCGCGCCGTTGAGCTCACGCATATCGTCGCCATATCGCATGATCTCGTCGAAACTTACGCTAGCAGCATTGATCACTCGCGGCTTTTCGTCCGAGTGCGCCGGTGGATGCGCCTTGAGCCAAATCTCGGCAATCTCCATAATCTTTTCGGATGTGAGATAGCTCAATTCGGTATCGAGGCCGATTAGCACTTTAATTTCGCGCGATGCCTTTATCGCCGCGAGCGCATTGGAAAATCCGTTGCTGCTAAGGTCAAACCGTTCCATCGTGGCTGCCCTGCGCGCAATAAAGGCCTCCTCGGTCCAGGTCGATTTCGCGCCGACTATCCCCGCAATCTCGATGAGATCGGAGCGGGAGCAGTCTTTCGTACTGTTACCTGCAACAACCTCCTGAGAGAGGCGGAATACGCGGTCCATGAGCCGCCCTAGAATATCGCGGAGTTCGACGATGCTCGCCTGCACAAAATGCAGATTGACGACAGCAAGCTGTTCGAGGCTTTGCTTGCCTTCCTGATTTTCGAAATAACGCAGTTCTTGTCCGTCGATATCGTGACGAGTGAAGCTTTCGACGAAGGGTTTGAGTTCGGCTAAGTGGGTTCTGCAGGCGAGGTCGCCGATCATCTGAGCGCTCAGATGATCCCAATAACCCTCGACATCATGGTTGATTGGTCCTTCGCGCTCGCGCGCCATGCCGATCGCCACCAGTTCGCGCAGAATATATTTGAGCGCTAGCTCCAGGCCATGCCGTGCGTTATAAAGGATCGGCATCGCGAGTGTGTCTCGGCTTCCATAGAGTTTCTTCGCGATCAGCGTGTCAGCGAGCAACTGCGCCGCTTCCATATAACCTTCGACATAATTGATCTCATCGCCTTGTTTGCCGATGCATGCATTCCATTCGCCGTCGTTGACGGTTTCGAAAAACGGGTCGTGCACAACGCCATCGCGCAAAAGCTCTCCCATCTCTGGCATGCCCTTTATCTCTCCCGATCACGCGGCTAAGTGCAGGTTGGTTCGGGTGATGGCGCGGCATCGCCCTCCGAGGAGCAATACTGGCGGTTCTTCACACGTTCGACAAGAATTGATTTCTGGTGCGCCCGAGGGATGCTACAAACGGTTTATGAGTGGCCGATTATCGCAATGTTGAAGGCATGACATATTCTGGACCGCTAGAGGACGTTTGCGATTATCCAACTTGCCAAAGCCAGTACGGCCGCCGCCCATACAGCGGCTATCAAAGCGGCGGCGACATAGTTCACGGGACGATCGGATCTGAGGAGTGCTTCTGCCCTGAAATTTGCCATTAACGGAGCAGGGATGAGGCGTATTCCAAGTGCAATCCCTAGTGGCAAAATGACCAGATCATCAAGATAGCCAATTACGGGAATAAAGTCTGGTATTAGGTCGATGGGGCTAAATGCGTAAGCAGCCACGCCCCCGGCTACCAACTTTGCAAGCCAAGGCGTGCGAGTGCTACGTGCCGCAATCCACATAGCAACGACATCGCGCTTCAATGCCCGCGCCCACAGTTGCAGTTTCTCGATTCGCCCTGCCATCTGGCTATCTAGCCTTTAACGGTTGATATACGCAATTGGTTGGGTTGTGTTGAAAAACTCGGGGTTGGCAGGACTGGCGATAAATTTCAGCAATATTGATTGAACGAACTCGCTGACGCTCGACTGGTGTATTTAGACTGGCGGTAATGGCCTCCTAATGGGAAGGTTTGGTTGCTTAAGACCAACCCCCATCAGGAGACCATCCCATGACTAAAGCCACAATAGCGGTCAGCCCGCTGCGCCGTCGTATGATCGACGACATGAGCCTGCGCAACCTGTCGCCGGCCACCCAGCGATCTTATTTGCACGCTGTCACGAAGTTCAGTCGTTA
>TARA_R110001599_G_scaffold31658_12_pt1 | contig 46038 bp, 46 predicted proteins | sample TARA_R110001599 | Tara Oceans TARA_R110001599 (sample SAMEA4398360) | marine metagenome | biome: Polar Biome; feature: [MES] marine water layer (ENVO:01000295) within the mesopelagic zone...; material: water (ENVO:00002006), including particulate matter (ENVO:01000060) such... | reverse complement strand
GTAATCCTGCCAACCCGCGGTAAAGGACATCACCAGATCGCCCTTGCTGTAGCCATCGAGATGGGACTCTTGCACTCGGCAAACTGATGCGCAGGTCATTACGCCGCCCACGGGTACGGGGTCGGCATAGGATTTCACATCGCTCATCCGACCACGCATGTAGGGGTCAAGCGACATCCAGAGGGCGCGGAGCAGCACTTGTCCAGCTGCGGGCTGCGGCACAGGAGTTTCAACCAGCTTGAAATTGTCCGGTCCCGGCGCGCCGACTGGTCGTGAGGCAAGTAATATCTGACGATTGACTGTTTCTGACTGGGGCATGGGTGTCTCCTTATGAGCCTTGTTCTGTATTAAAGCGTTATGCGATACAGAATGGGTGGCACCCGCGTCAGGGTCAACCTGCGTACAGATAACTGATGGCGTGTTATTGATCAGGGTGAGATGCGCGTCCAATTTCTGGGCCAGCAGTCATGGCCAGGCATGCGTTTCCCAGTGGCCTGCTCGATCCCAACTGGTCATAAAATCGCTGCTCAAGGCTCCACGGTGCGGATACCAGGTTTGCCAGAGCTGAGCGAGTTCATCAATGTCCATTTCATCCTCCAGCTCAACCAGCTGCTGGCGGTAGATGAGCCAGGCAATTGCAGTGGCATAGGCAAAATTGTAGCCAAGCTCGGCATGGGGGTTTTGCAAGAAGCAGCGCTGGCTGGCGAGACCACGAATCAGACTAGCCTGGTCTGCATTGGTTGCCAGGTAGTCATCCCAGATCCGGGTATGTAGCTGGGTGGATATGCCGTATGGACCGATTCCGCCCCGGGGTTGTTTATCGACCGGCAGCGATGCGGTCGCCAGCAGGGTGCCCAGTAGCAGATTTTCAGCGGAGCTCGAAACGACGCCGAGATAGCTCAGGGTCGGCCGGATAACCGCTTCTCGAAGGAGAGCAGGTGGCGCAAGGGCCAGAATGTTGATGGTGTTGCCGAGACTCGCAGGTTGCTCGGCCGGGGTGATACATTCATGTGTCAGTGTCATGCTCGCTGTCACAAATTCACCTTCAGTTCGGGGGCTTGTTTCCAGCATAGCTGTAAAAGTTCAAAGTAATGTATTGTTTTTAAAATGATTTAGTTATCTATTTTGTTCTTATATTGCCCAATGATATAAAAATGACATCAAACAGTGCCCATAACGGATAACAACATGGCAGCGGATTCTACAACAAGCAGCGGTGCGCCAATCGATGAGCCCGCGTTGCTCGCCCAGCAACGGCGTTTCGCGAGTTTGCGGTTCAGTCAGCAGTTCGAGCCCGCATTTCAGGCCTACCTCCACGAGAAGATGTGCCGCCGGGTCTGGTTGGTGGGGTTTTCCAGTATCGGCTTCATGCTGATGTTCGTCTGGATTGACTTTCACTTTCTGCCCCCCTACGTGCACCGTTATACGGTGCCGGTGAGACTGTTCGTGGTACTGGTTGTCTTGTTCTGCCTCTGGTATTCAAACCGGGCAGGGAGGGTGCCCACTCGCAATGCCTTTATAGTTGCCTGTGTGGGTCTTGTCTGTGCGGGCTGGATGGTTGCGATGATTATCGTTGTGAGCCGCCTTGCGCAGTTAAGCGTGCCTGTGACCCATGATGGCCTCTACCTGGTGTTGTTGTCAGGCTTTTTTCTGCTGGGCTTACCGGCCCGTCATGCAGTGTTTTCCTGCTGGGCGATCGTGTTCGGATACCTGTGGGGCGAATACATGGTAGACAGTGGTCGTGTCCTCATCATTGGTAATGGGTTGTTTCTGACTTGCTTTGCGCTTATCGGCAGCCTGGGTGCCTACATATACGAATACATGATGCGCAGCGCGTTTCTCAATGAGCGATTGCTTGACGCAGCAAGGACCCGTGCCGAGCGGGAGAGCCAGAGCAAAACCCGCTTTCTCGCCACGGCGAGCCACGACCTGCGCCAACCACTGCACGCCATGTCGCTGTTTATTCAGCATCTGGACGAACGCGTCACGGAACCACCGGTGCGGCTTACCGTCAAGCGTCTGGCAGATTCGACCCATCTACTCCAGGCAATGCTCAATTCTCTTCTGGATATCTCCCGGCTCAGTGTCGGTATGGTCAGGCCGCAGTTGCGCGCATTCAATCTGTATCCATGGTTGCAGCGCATTCTTGGCACGCTTGAAGTGAGCGCCGAGGAACGAGGAATCACTATCGATCTTGATTGCCCGCCCCGTATCGCCGTGACCAGTGATCCGTTGCTATTGGAACGACTGGTACGCAATTTCCTCAATAATGCCTTGCTCCACTCCGATGCTACTGAGGTGAAGATTCAGGTATTTCGGGTTGAGGACCGGATACGTTTAGCGGTGGTAGACAATGGCCGCGGCATGAACGAAACAGAGCAGGAACGGATCTTTGAGGAGTTTACCCAGCTTCGTAATCCGGCTCGTACGCTGGAAAAAGGCGTAGGTCTTGGGTTGTCGATATGCCGCCAGCTGATTCATCTGTTGGAGTATCCATCGGGGCTGCGCTCGGCACCCGGCATGGGAGCCAACTTCTGGATCGAAGTGCCGACCGGTGACTGGATGGAGGATGTAATAACGCCCAACCGGGCCTTGCAGGAAAAGCTTGGTGGGCGAATTGCACTGGTAGAAAACGATCTTATCAATCGCGAGGCAATGGAAACGCTGCTCAGCCAGTGGGGCTGTGAGATCACCAGCTATGACAGTGCAGAACAGGCGCTGGAGAATATACAGCCCCAGAGTCTGGATCTATTGATCAGCGATTATCGGTTGGAGGGCGAACGTGACGGCATAGCCTTGATTCGGGAGCTTCGCGCGTCTCACTGTCATAACGGCCCAGCATTGCTGGTGACGGCAGACACCAGCGATGAAGTGACCGAGCAGGCCAGGTTGTCTGACATCGAAGTGATCAACAAACCGGTGCTCCCGGCGCGCCTGCGCCGCACGATTCAGCAGTTATTGCAGTCGATCCAGCCTGACGCCGGGCGCTAGAAACTGACCAGCCCGAGTTTGCGTGCAGTGCTCACGCACTCGGTCCGGTTATGGCAGCCCAGGGAGTTGAAAAGAGCCTTGAGATGGGTCTTGACGGTGTCTTCCGACAAATTCAGTCGCTGACAGATCACCTTGTTTGGTAGGCCTTCGGCAAGCAGGTCGAGAATCTCCAGCTGTCTTGGCGTGACGCCTACCTCCCTTGCCGAGCCTTGGCGGTCCAGGGGCTGGGTTCCATTGCCGATCACTACCTGCTCACCGAACAGCAACCGTGTTACGGCCTCGAGAAGCATGGTGCCGTCCGCCGTCTTGCTTATGAAGCCGGCGGCTCCAAGGTGCATGGCGGCATCCAGATCGCTCGGGCTATTGCTGGCGGTAAGGATCGCTATGGGAACCAGGGAGTCTAGTTTGCGAAGCTTTTGCAATAGCGCCAGACCGCTGCTATCGGGCAGTTGCAAGTCCAGCAGTACCAGATCGTAGGGATTAGCCAGTACCTGCTTTTCAGCTTCTGCAGCGGTATGGGCGTGGTCGAGAATGACACCGGAACACAGGTTCTGCAGAGTCAATGTCAGGCCATCAAGATAGATCTGATGATCATCTATGAGCAGGACACGGGTGTCGGGCGGGAGCGTGGGTGCCAGCATGGAATTATTCCTAGGCAATGCACCGCTTGAGGCGAGCAGGCGTCATTGAATTTTTTGTTGTAAGGCGATAATAAGCAACCTTGCACCCAAGGTCTAGCCGTGGAGTGTGTAAACGAATGGGCTGTTGGCGCAGGTCAGGCCGTAATCTGGGGCCGTCGCAAGTAAACGATCAATCCCAGATTGAAAATCAGGATCAATAAACAGCCGACGATCACTCCGGGCCATTCTGCCAGTCGCCAGAAGGGTTCCAGGTAATAGACGCCCAGGGCAGAGCCCAGGTAATAGAACACAGAGTACAGTGAAGATGCGCTGGCCTTGCTGTGCGTGGCATGCTGATTGATCCAGGCATTGGCTAGCGAGTGCGCGAGGAAAAATCCGAAAGCGCCACACACCAAACCGGCGACTATCAGCCACAGCTGCCCTGACAGCGTCAGAAGGCATCCGGCAAGCAGTAGTAGTACGCCAAGGGCCATGCCGGGTAGACCGCCACCGTTCTGGAAACGCCCTGACAGGGTTGCCGAAAAGGTACCTGCCAGATAGGTCAGAAACAACAGACCCAGTGCATCTGCGCCGAGTCGCCAGGGTGCCGCGCTGAGGCGAAAGGTCAGATAGGTATAGAGGTTGATGAAAATCATGAAATTGCAGCCACCCAGAAGAAAAGCGGGTAGTAATCGTGGGTTGCGCAGATGGTCGGCAAAATCTCTGAAGCTGCCGAACAGTGATAGGGGTTTGGGATGGAAGGCGGCCGGGCGAGGCAACAGTAATGCAACACCGATCAGTCCGATCAGAGTAAAGCCTGCCATGGTCAGGAAGACTGCTTGCAGACCCAGGTGTTGACCAATAAAGCCGCCCAGCAGACGCCCGCCCGCACCGCCCAGCGCATTACCGGCAATATACAGTCCCACTGCGGCAACCAACGCCCTGTGACCCATGCTATCGCCCAGATAGGCAACCGCCACTGCTGGTAATACACCCATGCAGATACCCATTGCTGCTCGCAACCAGAGAAGGGTGGTAAAGCCGGTTGTAAAGGCCATTATGACGGTGAGTAGCAACGTAAGAGCGATACCCATAAGCAACGGACCCTTACGACCAATCGCATCCGATAGCGGCCCATGCAGCAACAGAGAGCAGGCCAGGGTCAGGTTGGTCAGGGTGAAGGCGCTGCTGGCCTGCAGGGTGGTCACCTGATAAGTCTCGGCGATCAGCGGCAGTAAAGGGTGAATCGCATACAGGTTGGCGAAAACGACCAGCGAAGCCAGAATCAATCCCAGGCATGCGCGGCGAAATGCGGGCGTGCCTGACTCGATCAGTCCTTCAGCGCTCACGCAGTTCGCTGCGCAAAGCGCTGAGATCTTCGCGCAGCTGGCGCACTTCATCCAGCAGGAGTTCCTGATGTATGCCAGACAGCGTGCTGGCGTGGTGCTCTGGATGCAGCTCCTCGGTAACGCCGGACTTCAGTGCTTTGGCTGCAGCGATTCGCTCGCGCTGGTTCTGTATGGCATCGACGATCACGGCGATAAACAGGTTCAGCATCATGAAAGTGGCAATCAGAATGAAGGGCACAAAGTACAGCCAGGCGAAGGGGTACACTTCCATGACCGGACGTACGATACCCATCGACCAGCTCTCCAGCGTCATGATCTGGAACAGGGTATACAGGCTGGCGCCCAGCGTGCCGAACCAGTCCGGGAAAGCCTCGCCAAACAATTGCGTGGCAATGACTGCGGCCACATAGAACACCAGGCTCAGAAGTGCAACGATACTGCCCATGCCCGGTAACGCCGAGAGCAGAGACTGAACAACGATCTTCATGCTCGGCACCATCGATACCAGACGCAGCACTCGCAACACCCGCAGCGCACGCAGAACGGCCAGGGGTCCACTGGCCGGAACCAGCGCAATGGCGATCACCAGCGTATCAAACAAACCCCAAGGATCTTTCAGTAAGCGCCAGCCATGGGCAACGAATCGCAACCCGATTTCGACCACGAACATGGCGAGAATGATCCGATCCAGCGCCTTCAGCAGGTCGCCCCAGTGCTGCATCATGGTGGCAGAGGTTTCCAGGCCTAGAATCACGGCGTTGATCAGAATCAGTGCCATCACGAGAAACTGGAAACGGCGGTGCTCAAGCCTTTCGGCCAGGCGCTGACGCCAGGGCAGGGAGGTTTCAAGGGTTGCGGTGTTCATGCTTGCTCACACTGCTGACCGCAGGACGCGGTCAGGATCACGGGTTGGTCGGGTTCGGTGCGGCTTATTCGTCGATGCCGAAGGCGCACAGGGTATAGGTTGGAATGTCAGCATCCTGCATTTTGCGCGAACCGCCCAGATCCGGTAAGTCGATTATGGCGGCTGCTTCGTAGACCGAGGCGCCCAGCTGGTGAACCAGGCGCGCGGCAGCCATGAAGGTGCCACCAGTGGCAATGAGGTCGTCAAGCAGGAGTACCTGTTCGCCACCCTGGAATGCGTCACGCTGCACTTCCAGCTCTGCCTCGCTGTATTCGGTTTTATAGACATCCTTCAGTGTATCGCCGGGCAGCTTGCCAACCTTGCGAAATAAAACCAGAGGTTTGTTCAGCTCGTACGCCAGGACGGCACCGACCAGAAAGCCGCGGGCATCGATCGCACCGATATGCGTAATGGGCGATTCCACATAACGTTGGATAAGGCTGTCGGCGACCATGCGCATTGCCCGTGGTGAACGGTAAAGCGGCGTAATGTCGCGGAAAGTCACACCCGGCTTTGGAAAGTCAGGCACTGGCCGCACTAGGGACTTGATGGTGTACTCGTCAAAAATCATGCGGATTATCCTGATTCGTAGCCTACTCGAGGTTGCCGCCTGCCAGCGCGCAAAGTTCGGTATGTTCAAGAATTTCAATGTTCTTGCCTTCCGCAGCGATCAAACCTTGCTGCTGAAAACGAGTGAATACTCGGGACACCGTTTCGACTGCCAGGCCCAGGTAATTACCAATTTCGTTGCGCGACATGGCTAGCCGAAATGCACGAGCCGAGTATCCCCGGGCGCGAAAGCGTGCAGACAGATTGATCAACAGGGTGGCAATCCGCTCATCGGCTGTTTTCTTGGAGAGCAGCAGCATCATTTGCTGATCTTCACGTATTTCCCGACTCATCAAGCGCATGACCTGCTTGCGTAACTGAGGCATGACCGCCGTAAGATCATCCAGTCTTTCGAAAGGGATCTCACAAACCGAGGTGGTCTCCATCGCAACGGCAGAAACCGGGTAATGCTGATCGTCCATGCCTGAAAGGCCAATCATTTCACTGGCCAGATGGAAGCCGGTAATTTGTTCCTCGCCGGTATCGGACAGACTGAAGGTCTTGACTGCACCGGAGCGAAGAGCATAGATGGATGAAAAAGGCTCTCCCTGACGGAACAGCATCTCGCCCTTCTTCAGCGGCCGGCCTCGCTTGACTATTGCGTCGAGGGTATCCATCTCATCGGTCTGCAGAGCCAGGGGCAGGCACATGCTGGACAGAGAACAGTCCTTGCAGTGTGCCTCGGGTAGGGCGCGAAGGCGGATGGGATTGCTCATATCAACACCTGATTGGCCAAAAACGATTCCCAAGATTACATCATGGGTGCGGCATGTTCCATGTTAGCTGTGCCAAATCAGTCAGCCTGTTACTTGTATCTGGTTCTCAGTGATGGTGCCCGTTGGCCTCGGGAGCATCTTGAGACAGACTTGGCGTTCCGCCATGCCCCATTAACCAGGCCTTGTGGGGGCCGGGTAGGGTCCAGATACCGAACAGGATGACCAGTATGGCTGCCGTGACTCGCACACTGCGGTTACGCAGAAAAGCCAGCATGCGCTCAGCCATGAGGCCGGTGGCCAGAAGGGTAGGCAATGTGCCCAGGCCGAATGTCAACATCAGCATAGCTGAAAGCAAGCCGTCGCCATGGCTGCTTGCCCATATCAGAGTGCTATAGACCAGGCCGCAGGGCAGCCAGCCCCAAAGGGTGCCGAGGGCCAATGCTCGAGGAGCACTGCTGACCGGCAGCAGTTTGCGTGCGTGTGGCTCGATGTGGCGCCAAAGGCCACGACCGACGCGCTCTATCTGGGTGAGTCCGGCCCACCAGTTGGCCAGGTACAGCCCCATGGCGATCATCAGCAATCCTGCGATAGTTCGCAGAATCATCCCCAATCCCAGGTCCTGTGCCAGCCAGCCCAGGCTTCCTACCAGCGCACCTGCCGTGGCATAACTGATGATGCGGCCTGCGTTATAGCCAAGCAGAATTCGCCAAAGGGTCCAGCCTTTGCGCTGTTGAACCGGGATGCTCATCGTTAGCGCACCCATCAGACCGCCACACATACCGATGCAGTGACCACCTCCGAGTAGGCCCAGCGCCAGGGCGGTCAGAAACAGAGGTAGTAACTCGACGCTCAAGAGCGCGGCTCCGATGGGTTATCCCGTGTTTCCTTCTGGTCGTCGCTCAGGTCTGCGGAGCTGTCTTCTCCCGCCTCCTGGATCTGCTTGCGGGCTTCCAGGTGAGCCGGGTCCTCGTCGTCAAAAAGAATGCTGTGGGCTGGCCCATCCAGATCGTCGTACTGGCCGGTATTCACCGCCCAGGTAAATACCCAGATCGCTATGATGACCAGCACTATGGCGATCGGAATCAGAATGTAGAGTACGGTCATGCCAGAGACTCCTGCATGCGGGGTGCGTCTGGCCTGGCTGGTGGCATCGCCTTTATGCGTGTGAGGCGTAACGCATTAAGTACCACCAGCAACGAGCTTGCAGACATGCCAATGGCTGCCCACGCGGGCGTCACCATGCCCAGCGCGGCGAGGGGCAGAATGCTGGCATTGTAGGCGCTTGCCCAGAACAGGTTCTGTAGCATGATGCGGCGCGTACGTCGGGCCATATCCATCGAGCGAAGCAACACGCCCAACTGGCTGCTGAGCAGCACGGCGTCGGCACTGGTCTTGGCCAGGTCGGATGCTTCGCCCATGGCGATGGAGATGTCGGCACTGGCCAGGACCGGCACGTCATTCACTCCGTCGCCGAGCATCAAAAGGCGCGCCCCACCAGCCTGCAAGTCCTGCACGAAAGCTAGCTTGTCTGCGGGGCTGGCGTTGCCGATAGCTTCGGGGATGCCCAGACGTTCCGCCATGGCATCAACCACATGGGGATAGTCGCCCGACAGCAGTATTACGCGCATTCCCCGGTCGCGCAGACTGCGAATAAGTTGCGGCGCATCGTGTCGTACGCGGTCATTTAGAACAAACCATGCCAGCGGTCCGTTTGTATCGCCAAGCAGTAGCCATTGCCCTGGCTGATCAGGTAGTTGCGGCGGTAGCTGAGCACTGATTTCGGCCACGTAATCGGGCTTGCCGATACGCAGTAGACGCCCGTCACAGCGACCTTCCAATCCTCGGCCAGGATGGCTGACGATGGCCTCTGCCTGGCCTGTCGTGCGGCCAAAAGCCCGGGCAATGGGGTGTTCCGAGCGTCCTTCGAGTCGCTGCGCCAGTTCCAGCGCGCTTTCGGTTGTCTCGCCGGGAAAGGGCTCGATGCGCTCCAGCGTCATGCAGCCCTCGGTGAGGGTCCCGGTTTTGTCGAGCACCACGGTGTCTATACGGGTCAGGCCTTCGAGTACGTGACCCCGGGTGATCAATAGACCAAGCTTCTGCAGGCTTCCCGTTGCTGTCGTCAGCGCGGTCGGAGTGGCCAGGGACAGCGCGCAAGGGCATGTGGCTACCAACATCGCAAGTACGATCCAGAAAGCGGTTTCGCCATTGACATTCCACCACCACAGACCGCCGACAACGACCGCCGCGCTGAGCACCGTAAGGAGAAAGTACTGGGCTACCTGATCGGCAAGGCGACCCAGCCGAGGCTTGTCGGATTGAGCGCGCTCGAGCAGTTGTACTATCGCTGATAGTCGGGTTTTGTCGCCGACTGCATCGACACGGATGCGCAGGGGGCTCTCCACGTTGAGCGTTCCTGCGGTAACGTTATCACCCGGTTTTTTCGCCAGCGGCATGTATTCACCGGAGAGCGCCGACTCGTCGATACTGCTGATGCCATCGACGATAATGCCATCAGCCGGAATGCTGTCGCCGGGTCGCACATCGAGCAGATCCCCCGGGCGAACTTCATCGAGCATGATGCGCTCTGGCTGGCCAGCACCGTCTATACGCACTGCGCTTGGGGGCAGCAGGCTTACCAGTCTGGCGGTACTTTCAACCGTGCGCTGGCGAGCGCGGCGCTCCAGATAGCGACCGGCAAGCAGAAAGAACGCAAACATGGTAACCGAGTCGAAATAGATCTCCCCGGTGTTGGTCACGGTAGCCCAGATACCTGCCAGGTAAGCACCGCCGATAGCCAGGGATACCGAAACATCCATGCTCAGGCGGTGATTGCTCAGGTCCCGCCAGGCACCCTGGAAGAAGGGCACGCAGCTGTAGAAGACCACAGGAGTGGTCATCAGGAGGCTTACCCAGCGAAGAATAATGGCCATATCTTCGGTTAGGTCCTGGTTGAACTCCTCATAGAGGGCCATGGTAGCCATCATTACCTGCATGAACATCAGACCCGCCAGTCCAAGCCGGCGCAAATAGCGGCGATTTTCCGCTGCTATCTGCTCGCTGGCCTTGTTCTGCTCCCAGGGTTGGGCTGCGTAACCGATACGCTTGATTTCTGCGAGCAGGGTGGAAAGCCGGGTTTGTGAGGATTCCCAGCGCAGAGTCAAGCGATGGTTGCCCAGGTTCAACGTGGCTTCAGCCACACCGGGCAGCTGGATCAGCCGTTTTTCAATCAGCCAGCCACAGGCTGCACAGCTGATGCCATCAATGAGCAACTGGATTTGCTGCTCGGGTCCATCGGTTTGTACATAGCGTGCCTGAACATCCGGCCGATCAAGAAGCTCAAGCTCTTCTTGGACTACTTTAGGGAGTGCCTGGGGGTTGGCCGAAATTTCGGTGCGGTGGCGATAATAGGAGTCCAGGCCGCCGGCCACAATCGCGTCTGCTACCGCCTGGCAGCCTGGGCAGCACATCGGGCGAGTCTCGCCCAGAATGCGACATTGCCAGTTGGAACCGGCAGGAACCGGTTCACCGCAGTGGTAGCAAGGCTCGGCCATGGATCATCTAGTGTTGAGCTGGTAGGTGCGGTCGCTAGCCAGAAAGACCTCGTCGGTCAGTCTCCAGCCAGCATCCCCAGGGCGCGCCGGATCACTCAGGTCGACATAGTGACGACCTTCGATTCGCTCGGGCATCTGACCCGCGTAGGCATTTTCGGCAACCCGGTTTAACATGATGACCCGGTCCCGGTTGGAGTGGGACGGTGAAATCAGATCAAACTGCAGTGTTGGCGGCTGCTCCTGAAGATCGCCGGTCAGCGTCAGACTGACTTCGCCGGTCGTATCATCTATGGCAAATGTGGCCGCCAGCTCGAGGTCACGGGCCATCTTGTCCCGGCCCAGGTGCATGTTGATGGCGCGACCTTCCTTGTAGTAATTGTCACGTACCATGCTGTCCTGATATGCGATGGATATGAACAACAATCCCAGGCCGATAACGACCGCGAAAACCAGGATGCCGATCAGGAACCACGGCCAGAACTGTTTGTACCAGGGTGGGATGTTGCTCTCGTCGTGCATAACTTGTTACCTGAGTCTGGGGCCCATGAAGCGGCTTTCCGCTTCGGCTGAAATATCCGGGTCGTCCACGGCTATGATCTTGAATTCAACCGGCATATTGGTGCTGGTCATGAATTGTGGATCAAGCTGAACGTTGACCGGTAGCTGCAGGTGCTCGTTGGCATCCAGACTCAAACGATCATCCTGCAGGTCCATACGCAATTCGGGGTGGCCGTCGACGGACAGCGTAAAGCTGCGCGGTTCCTGGCTTTTGTTGAATATGCGAATGATGTAAACGTTTTCTATATTGCCACCATTGGCTTCGCGGAACAGCACGTTCCGGTCCCGTGCAACGTCTAGCGATACTTTCGACAGACTGGTGACGGTCACCGCGAACAGCCCCATCATGATTGCCAGTAGTGCGCCGTAACCCAGCAGGCGAGGGCGCAACATGTGCGTCTTCTCGCCACTGAGATTGTGCTCAGTGGTGTAGCTGATCAGGCCACGAGGGTATTCCATCTTGTCCATGATCTCGTCGCAGGCATCAACGCAGGCGGCGCAGCCTATGCACTCGTATTGCAGCCCGTCGCGAATATCGATACCAGTTGGGCACACCTGTACACACATGGTGCAGTCGATGCAGTCACCGAGGCCGGCTTCTGCCGGATCCACGCCCTTCTTGCGTGGTCCACGTGCTTCGCCGCGACGTGGGTCATAGGCAATGATGAGGGTGTCCTTGTCGAACATCACGCTCTGAAAACGGCCATAGGGGCACATGTAGAAGCACACCTGTTCACGCATCCAGCCCGCGTTGATGTAGGTAGCCATGGTGAAGAAGAACACCCAGAACAGCGTCCAGCCGTCAATGGCGAAGGCAAAGGTGTCGGGTACCAATTCCCGGATGGGTGTGAAATAGCCGACAAACGTCAAGGCCGTAACCAGTGAGACCGCTATCCAGATTGCATGTTTGGCACTGCGTCTGGCCAGTTTGTTGGCGTCCATTCGCGCCTTGTCGAGCTTGATACGCGCGTTGCGCTCGCCTTCGGTAACCCGCTCGGCCCACATGAAAATCCAGGTCCAGACTGTTTGTGGGCAGGTATAACCGCACCACACCCGTCCAGCGAATACGGTGATGAAGAACAGGCCGAAGGCACAGATAATCAGCAGGAAGGAGAGCAGGAAAAAATCTTCCGGCTGGATGGTTGCACCAAATACGTGGAACTGTCGCGCCGGCAGATCGAACAGCACAGCCTGGCGGTCGCCCCATTGCAGCCAGGCGGTGCCAAAGTAGAGCAGGAATAGAAAACCTACTCCGAGCAGGCGGATATTGCGGAAGAGGCCTTTGTAGGAGCGCGGATGTATCTTGTCGCGCTTGGCATAGAGCTCAATGGTTTGAGCATCACCCGGGGTGACGTTCTTGACGGGGATCTTTTCGCTCATGGGAATCTGTCCTGGTCTGTGCAGGAGGGGCCCGGCCGGTATTCCGGCCGGGACTGGTCTTACTCAGCCACTCAAGGATAGGGTGGCTGATGAGGTTACGCCATGCGACAGGGCGTCGCGGAAGGCGCTCTGATAATTACTGCTCAGCCTCGGTGTTGGTTTGTGACAGGCTGTAAACGTAGGCGGTAAGCATATGGAGCTTGTCATCCCCCAGGTGAGCCTGGGAAGGCATGTTACCGTTGCGGCCATAGCGCAGGGTCTGCTGAATCTGCAGCAAGCTGGAACCATACAGCCAGATATCGTCAGTCAGGTTTGGCGAACCGATAAGTTCGTTACCCTTGCCCTCGGGACCGTGACAGGCCACGCAGTTGGTAGCGAAAACCTTGGAACCCAGTGTGGTGTCAACGCCGTCAGTCTCGAGACCAGCCATTTCACGGACATAAGCGGCGGTGCTGCGCACGCCATCCTCACCGATGACAGCCAACCAGGCCGGCATTGCGGCTTGGCGCCCCTGATTCAATGTTGTCCTGATCTGGTCCGGCTTGCCGCCCCAGATCCAGTCATTGTCGGTCAGGTTTGGAAAGCCGAATGCACCGCGGGCGTCCGATCCGTGGCAAACCGAGCAGTTGATCGCGAACAGACGCTGACCAATGCGCAGGGCATCCGGGTCCTTGGCTACATCTTCTACCGACATATCCGCGTAGTTTGCGAAGATGGGCGCATACTGCTCGCGAGCGTCGGCAACTTCCTCTTGGTATTGTCCTACCTGCGTCCAGCCCAGTACGCCAGGAAACTTACCCATACCAGGATAGAGAATCAGGTAGATAACGGCGAATACGATCGTCGCCAGGAACAGCATGAACCACCAGCGTGGCAGGGGGTTGTCATACTCTTCAATACCATCAAAAGAGTGGCCGAGCGTCTCCTCTGTTTCCTCTGGTCGCTGCCCCTTGCGCGTGGCAAACAGCAGCCACAGCGTCAGGCCAATCATGATCAGGGTGAGGACAATGATGTATCCGCTCCAGAAATTACTCATTGCTTGCTACTCCTAGCGTCGTTCTTCTCACTGGACTTCTTTTCGTTATAAGGCTTTTCGGCTTCATCAGGCTCATCGGCGAAGGGCAGTTGTGCCGCCTCGTCGAAATCCTTTTTCTTGTAGGAGCTATAGGCCCATACGGTGACACCAATAAACGCCAGCATCGCTAAGATGGTGGCAATACCGCGCAAAGTGTTGATATCCATAATGATTACCGACGATCCGAGAGTACGGTGCCCAGGTGTTGCAGGTAGGCGATCAGCGCGTCCATCTCAGGCACACCCTCAACCATTTCCTGCGCGCCGGCGATGTCCTCATCGGTGTAAGGCACGCCCAAGCGCTGCATGGCACGTAGCTTGGCTTCGGTATCCTTGCCGCTGAGAACATTTTCCTGGAGCCATGGGTACCCAGGCATCTTGGACTCCGGAACCACATCACGAGGATTGATCAGGTGAGCGCGGTGCCAATCGTCCGAGTAGCGTTGACCAACGCGTGCCAGATCCGGGCCGGTGCGCTTGGAGCCCCACAGGAAGGGGTGCTCCCAGACGCTTTCACCGGCTACCGAGTAGTGACCATAACGCTCGGTCTCCGAACGGAAGGGGCGGACCATCTGCGAGTGGCAACCCACGCAGCCCTCGCGGATATAGATATCCCGACCTTCCAGTTCCAGAGCGGTATAGGGCCGCAGACCCTCAACCGGCTGTGTGGTTTCCTGTTGGAAAAACAGCGGAACGATTTGGGTAAGGCCACCGAAGCTGATCGCGATCACGATCAGCACGACCAGCAGGCCCAGGTTCTTTTCTACCAATTCATGCTTCATCGATATGCTCCTCAGGCCATTTGCGCAGCGGCTTGTGCTTCAGCCGGCTGATGGGCGCGAATAGTGCGCCAGACGTTATATGCCATTAGCAACATGCCAAACAGGAAGAATGCACCGCCAATCATGCGGACGATGTAGCCAGGATGACTGGCTTCCAGTGCCTCAACAAAGCTGTAGGTCAAGGTGCCGTCGACGTTCACTGCGCGCCACATCAGGCCCTGGGTGATGCCGTTAACCCACATGGAAACGATGTACAGCACTGTGCCCACGGTAGCGAGCCAGAAGTGCACATTGATAAGCCCAACGCTGTGCATCTCCTCGCGGCCAAAGACCTTCGGGATCATGTGATACATGGCGCCGATGGAGATCATCGCAACCCAGCCCAGAGCACCAGCGTGAACGTGGCCGATGGTCCAGTCTGTGTAATGCGACAGGGCGTTCACCGTCTTGATAGCCATCATCGGGCCTTCAAACGTGGACATGCCGTAGAACGCTAGGGAAACCACCAGGAAGCGCAGGATCGGATCGGTGCGCAATTTGTGCCAGGCACCCGACAGAGTCATCATGCCGTTGATCATGCCGCCCCAGCTGGGCGCCAACAGGATCAGTGACATTACCATGCCAAGGGACTGGGCCCAGTCAGGCAGAGCGGTGTAGTGCAGGTGGTGAGGGCCGGCCCAGATATAGATGGCGATCAGTGCCCAGAAGTGCACGATCGACAATCGATAGGAGTAGATCGGGCGACCGGCTTGCTTGGGTACGAAGTAATACATCATGCCCAGGAAGCCTGCAGTCAGATAAAAGCCTACTGCGTTGTGCCCGTACCACCACTGAATCATCGCGTCAGTCGCGCCGGCATATATCGAGTAGGATTTGAACAGGCTGACCGGCATAGCCATGCTGTTGACGATATGCAGTACCGCAACAGTGATGATAAATGCGCCGAAGAACCAGTTACCTACATAGATGTGCTTCATCTTGCGCTTCATGACCGTTCCGAAGAACAGCAGGGCGTAGGAAACCCAGACTATGGCAATCAGAATATCGATCGGCCATTCGAGCTCTGCGTATTCCTTGGTTGACGTCAAGCCCAGGGGCAAAGTGATGGCCGCAAGCACGATAACGGCTTGCCATCCCCAGAACACAAAGGCAGCCAATCCGTCAGACATCAGTCTGGCCTGCGATGTGCGCTGAACAATGTAAAGCGATGTGCCCATGAGCGCGCAGCCACCAAAAGCGAAAATTACGGCATTGGTGTGAAGCGGACGCAGGCGACCAAAACTTGTCCAAGGCAAATCAAAGTTGAGGGCTGGCCAGACTAGCTGGGCGGCAAGAAAGACACCTAAGGCCATACCAACAATACCCCAGATGACCGTCATGACGGCAAACTGGCGTACTACCTTGTAGTTATAGGCTGTCGAAGTGGTAGCTGTGCTCATGCGAGATTCCACGGATAGCAATGGGTTTATGGGTTCTGAAGCGGCGGCAAGTATGAGCAAAGGTGCCCGTCATTGCAATGACACAGGTCAAGGTATCAGCTGGTTGCGACCGCTCTGGCCGGCCATCAGAGGCCTATCTGTTTCATGACGATGACGATGGGAAACCGGAGCTCCACATTCGCCTGCATTGCGCAAGACTGGTAACCGACACGAATATATAGTTGTATGGTCGGTCCCTTTCCATCCATCCCTGTCGGACGGACGAGGAGAGGGCTAAGGAAAGCTTAGTGGTCATATGGCCATAAGTGAAGCGAATACCCTTAATGAATACGCGGCATCTTGTCGCAGCTTTAACAGGTCTCCATCGTGCTAACGACCCCAATCATTGACATACCCCCCGCCGATCAACGTCTTGGGACATTGTTGCTCGCCCATGGCGCCGGCGCACCGATGGACAGCGAGTTCATGCAGCAATTGGCTGTGGCGCTCAGCGGCCAGGGTATCGCCGTGGTGCGGTTCGAGTTTCCCTATATGCAGGCGCGCCGGGCTAGCGGCAAGCGCTCTCCGCCCAACCCCATGCCGAGGTTGCTCGATACCTTCCGTGAACAGTGGAGACAGGTTAGCCAGACTCAGAGCGGTCCATTGCTCCTGGGCGGAAAATCCATGGGCGGCAGGGTAGCCAGCATGCTTGCCGACGAGCTGGGGGCTTCGGGTCTGGTCTGTTTCGGCTATCCGTTCCACCCGCCAGGTAAACCAGAGAAAACCCGAGTCGAACACCTGGCGGAGTTGATAACGCCGGCGCTAATGGTGCAAGGCACCCGCGATGCGTTTGGTAAGCCAGACGAAGTGGCGAGGTACGCGCTATCCCCGGCAGTTCAATTGTATTGGCTTGAAACTGCAGATCATGACTTCAAGCCCCTCAAAAGCAGTGCGCAGAATCAGACTGACATGATTCAACAGGCCGCCCGGACGGCAGGCCTGTTTTGCGAGGGGTTGCTCAGACACCGAGCGCCTGGGGCAATACACCGGCGCTGAGGGTTCCCCAGCGACGACCATTAACCTCAAGCGGGACGTAGAGTACAAATACGATCGTGGTGCTTCCCGGTAAAACGAAACTTCCCATCCCTAGATGCTGCACTCTGTTGAGATTGTCCAGTTCCCAGCCCTTGGCGACCACGAAGCGCTTGTGCATGCTCTTGGCCGCGTCCACTCTCGGGTCCCCGGTAGGCTCCTGTGAAGTAACAGTACGACTGGCCCCCAGGTAACCGTGGTCGTCTGTTGCCACTATGTAGATTACGCCGTCCTGGCCCTGTGAGTCCCACTGGTCAAACAGCGGCTGCACGCGCTTGCGGTAGGCATCAGCCCAACTGACATTGTGCTTGGGGGGGTTGGTACCGGCAATAGGGGTATAGTGGCGGTCGAATACATTGACGCCCTGGCTCAGCAAGTCTGCGAGCTCGCCTTCGATCGTACGGCGACGCTCCATAAGCTTGTCGGTGGCCGCTTCCAGGTTGCCCTGGCCAAGTCTGAAGCGGCACAGCACCTGCAAGATCTGATTGGTATTTTCCCGCTGGATATCAGTCTGCTTCAAGCTATCGACCATGCCTTTGCTGATTGTCAGGCTCAAATCACGAATCGCAGTGCCGTGCTCGTGGGTTTCACCGTTGGTCACGGTCAGCTGTTCAAGTGCGCTGCTGACCATGAGCAGGTCGTCATTGGCCTTCTGAAAGTCAGAAACCATGTTTTCGAACTGATCTGCCGCAGTGCTTACGGCAGTTCCCGCATGGTCAGACTGTTCCTGCATGATGTGGGTTTGCTGGTCCGCTCCGGACATGGCGGTGAGCATCTGTTCCATGAGCTGACCGATCTGGTCCGCCGCGCTGCCCACCTTGATTGACAGATTACGCACTTCGTCTGCTACCACGGCGAAGCCCCGGCCTTGCTCGCCTGCACGCGCTGCCTCGATCGCCGCGTTCAGTGCCAGCATATTGGTCTGGGCAGAAAAATCCTGGACGGTCTTGAGAATCTGTCGGATCTGGCCGGATGTATTGCCCAGGGCCGTGATGTTTTCCTTGAAACCCGCCATAGACTGGCTGATCTGTTGCATCTGAGTTCTCGCCGTACCCAGCTGTTCGCTGGATTGGCGGGCTACATCCAGATTGCGGGAGTTCATGTGGGTAATGTCCGAGGTCCGGCCGGTGACGTCCTGCAAGGCGCTAGTGGTCTGCTCGGTGGCCTGGAAAATAAGTTCGGAAAGACTCTGCTGTTTTTTTGCATCCAGTGCAGCCTGATCGGCCAGCAAACGACTTTGCGCTGAGGTAAAAGCGATGCGTACGCATTGCTGCTGCAAATTGACCATCATGTCACGCAGCCGATCCGTGATTACGTCGATCTGCTGCATTCCGGTGGAGGCAGTTGAGCGCTCTGAGCTGCCGGCTGACAGGTTCAGGGTCTCACCATTCATCGCCTTCAAGCGCTGCATGACCGGACCGTGATCAGACTCGCCACGGCGGCTGTACCAGGTCAACAACACAGCGACCGGCGCCAGAACCAGAACCAGGCCGAATAAGAGACCCGAGGTCTGCCACAGTAAAATAGCGATAAAAACTATCTGGCAAGCCATCAGGATTATAAAAGGAACAACGGCAGGAATTGGTGGCGATACGGGCGCATCGCCAGCAGTCTGCTCCGTTCTTGAAGCGGCTTGGTTTTTCATGTCTTCCCCAACGCAGGTATACAGCAATTTTTTTGTTTTTCGGTGCCCGTTACTGGACACCTGTGCGGAGTATAAAGCGAGAAGAGCTTCTCCGTACCGATGTTATCGGCACGCTGAGCAGATCAATTAGCGGTAATTCGGCCATTTTCGAAGGCAAAATTGGCGCATATTTGCTGCGGCGACCGGCAGAACCGGTCGCGCGCCGCATTAATTGGCCAGAGAAGGCAGCCAGAGCGAGATGGACGGGAACATGATCAGTAGCACCGTTGCCAGCAGCAGGATCATGATAAAGGGTGGTGTGCCCTTGATAACGTCAAAGTAGGGTCTGCGGAATACCGCCATTGCGGTAAATATGTCGCAACCGAATGGCGGTGTTGCCGAGCCAATGGCTGCCTGCAGGGTGACGATGACCCCCACATGTATGGGGTCAAGCCCGGCAACCTCGACAGCAGGCTTGAACAGCGGTGTCAGGATCAGGATCACCACAATCGGATCAACGAACATACACCCGACAAAAAACGAGATAGCGATCAGCCCCAGTACCAATGTCTGGCTATCACCTATGGATTCGATTACCGGCCCGAGGATCGCCTGAGGTATCCCGGCAAAGGAGATGGTGTAGGTAAAGGCATTGCCTGCGGCGACGAGAATGAATACGACGCCGGTTATCAGTCCTGTTGACAGCGCGATATCCCAAAGTTCGCGGACCTTTACCGAGCGCAGTATGACCACCTCGAGCACCAGGGCATACAGCACCGCGATGGCGGCTGCTTCGGTCGGGCTGAACAGGCCACCGTAAATACCGCCGACCACAACCACCGGAAAACCAAGCGGTAACAGAGCCTTTTTCAACGCTTCCCAGCGCATCAGCCAGCTGGCACGTTCCTCTGGCTCGATTCCCATGCGGATCGAGCCAATCCAGCAGTAGATCGAAAACATTATGAGGATCAGAAAGCCTGGGAGAATGCCGGCTATGAAGAGATCGCCGATGGAGGCGCCCGACACCACGCCGTAGATGATCATGCCGATGCTCGGCGGAATCAACAGGGCGATGTCGCTGGCGTTGATGATCAAAGCGATGCTGAACGCATCCGAGTAGCCTTTCTGTAGTAGCTTCGGGCGCATCGGGCCGCCCATCGCGACGACGGTGGCCTGTGTTGAGCCTGAGACAGCGCCAAACAGCGTGCAACCTGCTGCAGTAGTGATGGGTAGGCCGCCACGCAAGTGGCCCACAAAGGTCTGTACCAGATCCAGCAGGCGATTGGCTGTATGTCCGCGGGTCATCAAATCGGCAGCAAAGATAAACAAAGGTACCGCTGCCAGCGCCCAGGATTGCACGCCGCTGATCATCTGCCCCATCAGTAATCCGACATTGCTCATGTCCAGGACCAGAAACAGCAACATGAGGCTGGCTATGAGTAATGGAACCATCATGGGAAAGCCCAGCAGCAGCAGCACTATCATCGTTATGATGATGAAGGTCAGCATGGGAAAATCCCCTGTTCAAATTTGCTCAGCTTAGATGTGCTCAACGTCCACCTCCTCATAACGTTCCTTTTCGTTGAAGGAGCGGTAGATGTCCTTGGAGATCAGATTGCGCACGGCTGTTAACCAGTACTGGATGCCCGCCAGTGCGAAGCCGATAGGGGCGACCATGTAGGGGATCCAGAGGGGAATCTGCAGTGCGGAGGAGTTGCGGCCACGCGACTGAATCGCTTCAACATAATCCCAGGCGTGCCAGCAGAAATAGAACATCAATGCGCCGGTCAGAAGGCTGATCGTCACCAGCGCTGCCTTGCGCGGCAATCCATTGAGTTGGTCATAGAGGGCCGACATGCAGATGTGCCTGGCCTTGCGCACACCATAGCCCAGACCTGCGAAGGTGATGATCACCATGCTCATCTGGGTAAGTTCGACCTGGCCGGTCACCCCCGTACTGAACAGTTGTCTGCCGATTACATGGACAATCAACATGCCAGCAACAAAAAGTACGGTAAAACCGAGAATACCTTCCTCGATATATTCGGCCAGTCGATCAAGTACGGAGAAAACCTTTTTGGCTTTGCGCTTCAGCGAATCAGCGGCGGAGGGGTCAGGGCTCCCGGGCATGTGTCTGTCCTTTGCTGTGCTCAAATCTTGTTTCGCTCCAAGGTGCGGGACAAGATCCAGACCAGCCCCCGGCTTGGTATGACCACGGGCTATTTCATTGTGTGCACCCAAGCGGATCGCTCTGGCACGGTAATGTTCCTTTTCAACATAGCGCATCTGGATTGTCTTTGCACAGAATGGACAACCTCTAGTCATGTGTTATGGTTTAGAAGTTAACCAGAACAATTCATAAGGAGCGTTCCATGAAATTGCGTAATGGATTTATAGGTATGGCAGCGTTAGCGTTAGCTGCGTGTGGAGGCGATGAACCAGAAACCACTGCCCCGGAAACAGCAGCGGCGCCCGAACCTGCGGAAACAACGGTGCAGACCTGGCGCATTGGTCTGGAAGAAATTGAAGGTAGCGTGCAGTACGAATATGGCGCCAAATTCGCCGAACTCATCAACGAGAAGACAGACGGCGAAGTTGAAGTGAAGCTGTTTCCCTATGGGCAGTTAGGCGGACTGACCGATATCTACGATCAGGTGCAGGCCGGCGCAATCGAATTAGCGTTTGGATCTGGCTTTCTGGGTGGTACGGTCCCCGAGTCCCAGCTTTTCAGCCTCAATTTCGTCCTTACTGACGACGAAATGAAGAATACTCAAATTCTCAACGATCCAGCTTTCCGCCAGCACCCTGATCTGGTCGAAGCCTTCAACGAGCGTGACTTGCATCCCCTGGCCATTGTGCCTGAGGGCTGGCAGGTATGGAGTGCCAACAAGGCGGTCCGCACGCCAGCAGATTTTGATGGCATGGCCATCCGGACCATGGATAATCGCCTGCTGCGGGAAACCTACAGTGCCTATGGCGCCGATCCTACTACCATGGAATATGGTGAGTTGTTCAGTGGCATGCAGTTGGGCCAGCTGGATGGCAACATCCAACCAGTCTTCGCACACCAGGAGATGGATTTTTACCAGGTCCAGGACTATTTGGTCTTTGCCAATCAGGCGCAGTTCATCGCCACCTTCATGGCCAATCAGAACTGGTATGAAGGTCTGTCGGATGACTACAAGGAAGCCGTCGACGAGACTGTCGTGGAGCTGATTCCCTACATCCACGATGTACAGACCCGTCTGAATGAAGATCGTCTGAAAACAATCACCGAAAATAGTGACATCGAGCTGGTATACCTCACTCCAGAAGAGCGTGAAGCTTTCAGGGAATTGAGTCTGCCTGTACGCGACACTTTTGCTGAAATGGTTGGTGAGCGCGGTGCTCGTCTGATGACGGTATTGATCGACCTGGTCGATGAAGCAGAAACTGAAGCGGAGCCGGCTGACGAGAGCGCCGATATGGCCGAGACTGATGCGGCTGAAATGACCGAAGAAGCCGAAATGGAAGAAATGGCGGAGTAATGCTGGCAAGCCTGATTGGCGGAAGGGAATAGGAGTCGAACCTACCAGACGCGCCTAGCGCATCTCACCGGGTTTGAAATCCGGGCGCCCCACCGGGGACGATGCCCTTCCGTTGGCCGCTAGGCTAGCATAGAGAAGGCGACAGGCTCAGAGTCTGTCGTCTTTTTTTATGTCTGTTTGCCGCTGGAATGTCGCCCTGCTGTGGCGACTTGGATCAAGCCCGACCTTTCATGCTTCGGAGTCCGCCAGTACGATACACCCATATTCTTGTTCTCCCGGATGAATTATGACCGACATATCGCGCTCTGCTGTAGAAAATGCCCTGGCCCAGTATCAGGACCCTTATCTTAAAACGGACCTCATCACTGCGGGGTGCCTGCGCAGTCTCGAGATCAGTGGATCAGATGTTCAGGTCGAATTCGTGCTTGGCTATGCGGCTGCGGGTATCAAAAGTGGTATCGAGCAGATGCTCCAGGTAGCACTGCAAAACCTCGATGGAGTGGGTTCGGCGCGTGTTTCTGTGAGCTGCAACGTCCTGGGCGCTCCTGCCCAGGGTGCAATAGCGTCCCTGGATAACGTCAAGAATATCGTCGCGGTAGCATCAGGCAAGGGAGGTGTGGGCAAATCTACCACTGCAGTCAATCTTGCGCTGGCGCTGGCCCGTGAGGGAGCCAGGGTTGGGGTTCTTGATGCAGATATCTACGGACCAAGCATGGGGTTGATGTTGGGGCTGCCAGAGGGTACGCGGCCGGAGGTCAAGGATCAGAAGTTTTTTGTTCCGTTGCGAGCGCATGGTATCCAGGTAATGTCCATGGCCTTTCTGGTGGATGACAAAACACCTATGGTCTGGCGTGGCCCGATGGTGTCAGGTGCGCTCATGCAGCTGTTAACACAGACAGCCTGGGACGATCTCGATTATCTGGTGGTGGATATGCCCCCAGGCACGGGTGATATTCAGCTCACCCTGGCGCAGAAAGTGCCAGTGACCGGCGCCGTTATAGTGACTACTCCGCAGGATCTGGCTCTTCTGGATGCGAAAAAGGGTATGGAAATGTTTGCCAAGGTCAATATTCCGGTACTCGGGATTGTGGAGAATATGGCAATTCATATCTGCTCTAACTGCGGCCATTCAGAGCATCTGTTCGGTGAGGGCGGGGGCGAGCGACTGGCCAATGATTACGGTGTTGATCTGCTGGCCTCCATGCCCCTGTCGATGATGATCCGTGAGCAGACCGATGGAGGTGTTCCAACGGTTGTTGCCGAGCCAGAATGTCAGATCAGCATGCTATACCAGGACATGGCCCGGCACGTCGGCGCGCGTATCGCCGAGCGAGCCAGGATGGGTGTTGCGATGCCCGACATCAGTATAAGCGATGATTGAGTTTTACCAGGCAGGGCGGGTACTGCGGGCGGGGCTTTTTCCCGCCGGCATTACCCGGTAACATGCTGTCTCTTTTCGGCACATCGCAGGGCACATCATGAGCATCAAGTCTGACCGTTGGATACGTCGCATGTCCCAGGAACAGGGAATGATCGAGCCCTACGTTGAGCGCCAGGTACGCGGGGAGGAGGGTAGTCGGGTCATCTCCTACGGAGTGTCCAGCTACGGCTACGATGTGCGCTGTTCCAACGAGTTCAAGGTGTTCACCAACATCCACTCGGCCACAGTCGATCCCAAGAATTTCGACGAGAATAGCTTTGTCGATATAACCAGCGACGTGTGTATCATCCCGCCGAATTCCTTTGCGCTGGCTCGAACTGTCGAGTACTTCCGGATTCCCCGTAACGTTCTGACTATCTGCCTGGGCAAGAGCACCTATGCGCGCTGCGGCATCATCGTCAACGTGACTCCACTGGAGCCCGAGTGGGAAGGTCATGTAACGCTGGAATTTTCCAACACCACGACGTTGCCTGCCAAGATCTACGCGAACGAGGGTGTAGCGCAGATGCTGTTTTTTGAATCTGACGAGCCCTGTGAGGTGTCCTACCGCGATCGCGGTGGCAAATACCAGGGCCAACGGGGCGTTACCCTGCCTCGCGCCTGAGCCGCACGGGCGGCCGAGCGGCGTTGGGTATCGCTTTTCCGTTCACCTCGGAGATCTGCATGAAGATCGATCCGGGCATTAGTGGCCACGCGGCCGAATCCTGAACAAAAAAAGGCCCCGAGTTGCCATGGGGCCCAATCAAGCCGAGTTGTGAGAGTACCGGCGCCGCCACGGCGCCGGTGCTGCCTCAGAAGCTCTTGGATACTGCCAAAGTCACGTTGGAGCCGCAGGAGTCGGTGCTGCCGTAGCCACAATCGGCATCGCTGATGTCGGTGTCGCTGTACATGACAGACCAGCCCAGACCCAGAGCTTCCTTGCTTACGGTCACAGCCCAATCGTTGTAATCGAAACCGGTACCCGTGCCGTCATTGCTGTCGCCATAATGCAGGCCCAGGCCGAATTCGTAGGGCAGCTCTACACCGTAGCCGATGTAGTAGTACTGGTTGTCGGCATTGTTGTAGGTATCCTTGACACCCACTGTGATGCCGTATGCGCTTACGCTGGCAAGCCATTCGTACACGTCAATCGAGCTGTTGCCGGGCCAGGTGTAGTTGGCCCATGCGAGATCATAGGTGAATTCTTCGGTGATCGCGCCACCGTAACCGACGTAATAGTCGATCTCGATGGCGGCGCCGCCAAAGTCCTCGTCATCGACGTTGGAGCCCCAGGTGCCGACGTACACACCACTTTCATGGGCGAAGTCCAGACTGGCTTGGAAAGCACCTTTGCCGTCGGTCTGCGACTGGCCACGCCAGATGTAATCGGTCGCTACAGTAGCAGTCATGCTCGCATCGATTTCACCGATAAAGGTGTCGAAGGTTTCGGCGTGGGCCATGTTGGCAAAGCCGAGGGTGCTGACTGTGGCGATGGCGGCGGTCAATTTTTTCATCATTCTCGTGTACCCCATGTGTTGTGATTACTGATGTCGTCCAAAAAGCGTTGGCATGGGACACATAGCATTTTGCTTGCCATGTTTTATGAATATGAACAAAAACATAGGCTTACAAGGTTTTTATAAGAGGTGAAGTGCTTTGGGGAGAGATGGATCCGGAACCGTCGCACCGAAATGGTGCCGTGCTGATGGCCAGGTGTTGAAGCTGGTGCGTTAACCGTGGAAGCTGTCGCTAGCGCAGAGAATGGGTCATCATTCGCCCCGCGTCATCGCCATGAGATCCTTGCTGCGCTGGTAGTGCTGCAGCTTTCCGGCGAGTGATTCTGGCAGGCAAGTGCTGCGGGTAAAGCCCTGCTGACGGTACAGGGGCTCAAGCTGTGGCTGGCAGAACAGCCATACCGGTCCCTCCACCGATGTGCAGGCAGCGTCCAGCAGCGTGCTGGCCAATCCCGCCCGGCGGTAGCCCGGATCGACGAACAGGCTGGTCAGCCAATGGCCCTGCGCTACCGCTTGCAGGCAGAGAGCCGCGAGCATGCGGTCAGTGTTCAGTGTCCATATGATGTGCTCGGCGCGGGTTTTCATCCGACTGCCATGGGCCCTGTAGAAGCGGTCTGCCAGATGCCTGTCGTCGGCGGCCAGCACAGCACACCGAGCAGCGTAGAGCGATGGGCCCCGGACTTGATGTGGGTCAAGCGTCGTCACGGATTGCCTGCCACAATGTACCTGCAATGAGACCTGCAACCCATACCAGGGAGAGATGAGAATGCATACGATACTGCTACCCTTCGATGGTTCGGAAAGCGCCATGCGCGCCGTGGATTACCTGATCGATTTTTCGGCCACCCTTGGGGAGGTTACCGTACATGTCGTCAACGTTCAGGTTGAACCCAAATTGTTCGGCGGCTATCTCTCCCCGGAAATGCTCGAGCAGCTGCATGCCGGGGCCCTCGATTATGCCGCCGAGACCAACATCAAGGCTGCCGACAAGCTCCGTGCCGCCAATGTGCAGGTGCAGACCCATGAGATTGTCGGCGAGGTAGTCAGTGAGCTGGTCGAAGCCGCGCGCAAGCTCGGGTGCACGCTGATCGTCATGGGCACCCGGGGTATGGGCAGTCTGGGCAGCCTGGTGCTGGGGTCAGTGGCCAGCCATGTGGTCCACGAGGCTCCACTGCCGGTGTTGCTGGTCAAATAGAGGTCCGAGGCTCAGCGTTTGCCCATTGAGCGGCGGGTGCCATTGGGAGCCATGCCGATCTTCTTCTCGTGACGGGAATGACCGCCCTTGTGCTGCCAGGACGGCGTAGCGGGCTGGCGTGGTGCAAAGTTGGCAGGTGAGAAGGGAAACTTGAACGCAGGCACGCTGGCTCTGGTGGAGGTTACGATCGGGTCGGCGTGTTCAGGGGCCAGATCCTGGTTGGGCAGATGCTCGGTCATGGCGCACAGTCCTTGGAAAGGGGATAACGGTGGAAACAGCGATGCAATCGCGCGCGAGTATACCTGTTTCCCCGGGGATCGCCCGCTCCATTTGCAGGGAATCGGTTGGAACTTATGCTATCCGAGCCGGGTCAACCCCATGTAAGCCATTTACAAACGAGGTGGACCATGAGCGATAAGGAAGACAAGTTGAAAGGCAAGACCAACGAAGCTATCGGTAAAGGTAAGCAGGGCGTTGGTGAAGCAACCGACAACGAAGACCTTAAAGCCGAGGGTGATCTGCAGGAGACCAAGGGCAAGGCCCAGGGCGTGAAGGGCGAAGCCAAGGAAAAGATCAAGAAGGGTGTAGACAACGCCTGATACTGATCTCGAGGGTTACCAAGGCCGGCAATTCGTATTGCCGGCTTTTTTGTGGCCAACTGTCCTGATGCTATTGCCGCTGACTGTATATGGCGGGGCTGTCTGCAAGCTGGCCTACTGGCAGCCCACATAGTGCAGGAGCACGCAATGACTACCCGGGATCTGCTGCTGGCGCTGGTGGTCATCGTGGTATGGGGCCTCAATTTTGTCGTCATCATGACCGGCTTGAACAGCTTGCCACCTTTGTTGATGGGCGCCTTGCGCTTCATGCTGGTAGTTTTTCCGGCCATCCTTTTCATCAAACGTCCCCAGGTTCCATGGCGTTGGTTACTGGCCTACGGTCTGACCATATCCCTGGGCCAGTTTGCTTTTCTGTTTTCCGCCATGGCAGTAGGCATGCCTGCCGGCCTGGCATCGCTCGTCCTCCAGTCACAGGCATTTTTCACCCTGATATTTGCCGCCGTGTTTATCGGTGAACGGGTACGTACATCCAACATTGTCGGGTTGGTGGTCGCCGCGGCTGGGCTTACTCTTATCGGGATGCAGGTTGATCGTGCAATGACCCTGGCCGGTTTTCTATTGACGATTGTTGCGGCTTCGATGTGGGCGATGGGTAACGTAGTCACCCGGCGCATTGGTAAAGTGAATCTAGTTGGGCTGGTTGTCTGGGGCAACCTGGTACCACCGATACCTTTTCTTGCGCTTTCCTATTGGCTTGAAGGTCCGGAAGTGATCAGTTCAGCGCTCGCCACATTCAGCCTGGAGTCAGCTCTGGTACTGGCCTATCTTGCCTTTGGTGCGACGCTCCTGGGTTACAGCATCTGGGGGCGCCTGCTGTCCCGCTATCCGGCTAGTCAGGTGGCGCCTTTTTCGTTATTGGTGCCAGTGGTGGGTCTCACCTCGGCATCCTTGTTGCTCGGAGACCGGCTAGGGGGGTGGCAAATGGCCGGCGCACTCCTGGTTATGCTGGGTTTGCTGATCAACGTCTGTGGAGCATGGGTGATCGGCCGGTTTCGCACGCCTGCGGTTGGCTCCTGAGGCTCTCTTTTGTCGGCACTGGCGGAACTGTGACCGACCGGGCACTGTCCACTGGAGTGAATCCGTTCACAAACCATTCGTGCTGGCACAGTCTGGCTGGCTCCAGGACCCGGCACATGGAACCTGAGGTTTATTTATGTCCCACTCTTTCTCCGACCCACGTAACCCAGTTGCCTATGCTTATGTCCAGCGGCCGTTCTCGCTCCTGGCAGGCAGTGTTCTCGTATGTGCGGGACTGGCTTGGGCCCCCGGAGTGGCAGCCCAGCAAAATTACGAGCTGGTCAATCTGATCAATGAATACCGTGACTCTTCTACCCAGTGTGAAGGGCAGAAGATGACAGGCGTCGGTCCTTTGGCGCCGAATCCCACGCTTGCCGAGGTCGACCTGTCGTCATCGGAATGGCAGACAGCCCTGCAGGAATCAGGGTATCAGGCTTCCGCAGCCCAACTTGTCAAATTGTCAGGTCCGGCCGATGCCCAGCAGGCCATGGAAGCGATTCAGGGCAGGTTTTGTCAGGTACTGCGCAGTGAGCAGTATGCTGAAATAGGTGTGTCACATTCGAATAACGAATGGCAGATAGTCCTGGCCAGCCCGCTGGTCTCGAGAGAGTTCATGGACCGCAACTGGATGGACGTAGGACAGGAGGTATTGTCCGAGGTCAATCTTGCTCGCAGGGAATCGCGTACATGTGGCGATCAGACATTTGCTGCAGCCAATCCCCTGACCTGGGATGCACGCCTCGCGCGCGCCGCATACGAGCATAGTGGCTATATGGCGGAAAACGACGTACTGAGTCATGCCGGGCCTGCCGGAGAACAGGTGCAGGCGCGTGTGGATGAAGTGAACTATGAGTGGAGAAAACTGGGCGAAAACGTCGCGGTCGGGCAAAGTTCACCGCAGCAGGTCGTTGCAGCCTGGCTAAACAGCCCGGGTCACTGCGCAAACATCATGAATCCCGAGTTTACCGACATGGGGGCTGCATTTGAGACCAGGCCTCAGAGCTCTATATTCTGGACACAGGTGTTTGGTAGCGAGCGCTAGAACTGTGCCCGGCCATCGAAGGCCGGGCAGCAGGATCAATCCTGACGGCTGGTTACTTCCAGCAGGTGATACCCGAACTGGGTCTTCACCGGTCCCTGTACAACATTGATGGGTGCGCTGAACACCACTGTATCGAATTCCTTGACCATCTGGCCTGGTCCGAAAGTACCTAGGTCACCGCCCTGGCGGCCTGATGGGCAAGTGGAGTTGTCCTTCGCAACTTTTGCAAAATCGGCTCCGCCTTCAATGGCGCTCTTGAGTTCGTTGCACTTGTCTTCACTAGCTACGAGAATGTGGCGTGCGCTGGCTTTGGGCATGGGTATGTGCTCCTGTGATTGAAGGGCGGGAGGTTACCGCAATTGGCCGTTGCCCGGAAGCACTGAAGATCATAACCACAGGTTCACACTGCTATCGAGGGATGCATGTCCCGTAACGACCCTATTGTTCATGCCGGTATCGAAACCCTGAGTTTCTGTCAGATCGATAATCTCAACCAGTTCCCCAAGGGCACTGCCTTCAGGCTTTTCAAGGCCGGCCGTCATGAGTTGGAGGAGGGGCATGATTACGTCTATTTACCGGCTGCAGAGCATCCGCGTCTGATCGAATCCCTGAAAGCCAGTGGCCAGATATATGCCACTACCGTCAATCTGGTGCTTATCACACGCCCAGGGTATGACAAGCTCCAGCGGCGTCAGTAATCACTCGACTCAACGCGCTGAGCAGCGCCTGGCGAAAGGGAGAATGATGGCTTCACGGACTTTTCGTTCAGGTCCTGGGTTGCTGGCTTGCAGTAATTCAGCATGAATTTACCCAGGCCATCTGTCGCGCCCCGTTGAGCTTATAAGCTATATTTCAAGTGTCAGGCTTTCCTGGCTCGTCGAGGTAAGGGCGCCTTTCATAAAGCAACGCGGCGGCTGTTTGCGTCGCTACTGTTCAGCACCCCTCAGGTATTGTTTATGGCCTATCGGATCAAGCCCCACAAGTCAGCGAGCAAGCAAGTCCGCGATGTGGCGTTGGAACGTTTGCACAAGGCGCGCAAGTCGCTATTGCTACCGTTGGAAGAGCGCGCCCGCGGAATCCACCAGGCACGCAAGCGCCTCAAGGAAGTTCGAGCGCTGGTGCGGCTGGTGCGCGAACCGCTCGGCAAGGCATTCAAGCGGGAAGATCGTCGGTTACGCGACATCAATCGTAAATTGTCGGGCATGCGCGACGCCGGCGCTCTGATCGAAATATGGGATGTCCTTGCCGCGGCCGAGCCAGAGCGCTTCGCCACGCAGGAAAAGCGCGAGGTGCGTGAACGCCTGGTTATCCGTGGGCAAGATGGCGGCGAGACGGTCGAGGCGGCGCATCAGATTATCAACGAAGTCATTGAGGATCTGGCACAGGCGGAGGATGCGGTCAGAGCTTGGCCTCTGACCGGCAAGGCATTTGCTCTTATTGCCAAGGGCCTGACAGATACTGCTGCGGATGGCCGCAAAATGCTGCATGCAGCCTGCGGTGCTGTCTCGGATGTACAACTGCATGACTGGCGTAAGCGCGTAAAGGATCACTGGTATCACACTCGGTTACTGACCTCCGCCTGGCCGGCAGCAATGGAGGTCAGAACAGCATTGCTAGAGGATCTGGCTGACCTGCTGGGCCAGGATCACGACCTTTCTATTCTGCAAACCTTGCTGAATAAGGAGCCAACGCTTTTTGGCTCAGCCAGTCAGCGCGACGAGCTACTGACAATCGTCGGCCAACGGCGCGATCACCTGCAGCGTGAGGCATTCAGGCTTGGGCAACGTTTATACGCAGAGTCACCCGCTGCGCTGTGCAAACGGTGGGGCCGCTATTGGGAGCTGGCACGAAAAGAAAAGGGGTGAGCGCAGTTTATTTAATATATGATTTACCGTATATTCAGAAAAACGCATATATTAATGGATAGCTAGCATGTCAGAGAAAATGGCGCTTGCAGATGTCAGCGAGGGGCTCACTCCCACGATTTTATTCAAGTGCCTGGCCGACGATATTCGGGCCAGAATGGCATTGCTGATCGCCCGTGAGGGCGAACTGTGCGTATGTGAGCTCACCGCAGCCTTGAACGAGAGTCAGCCGAAAATATCCCGTCATCTCGCTCAACTCCGCACCTGCGGTGTGCTGGAGGATGAGCGGCGCGGACAGTGGGTGTACTACCGTCTCCATCCTGATTTGCCGGAGTGGGTACTGGCCATGTTGATCCCCGTCATGGAAGCAAACCAGCAGTGGCTGGAGGAGAACAGCAGGCGTCTGGCGAAGATGGCCGGCCGTCCCGACCGTGCAGACGTCTGTGCTATTCGCGGCTGCTGAACTATTTCTGACCCCGTTCACCCGGAGGAATCAATATGAGCATCAAGGTAGGTATTAACGGTTTTGGTCGCATCGGTCGCCTGGCATTACGGGCAGCATGGGATTGGCCTGAACTGGAGTTCGTGCAAATAAACGATCCGGCCGGCGACGCTGCGACACACGCCCATCTGCTCAATTTCGATTCCGTCCATGGGCGCTGGCTGCATGAAGCGAGTAGCGACGGCAATGATCTATTGGTGGATGGCCAACGTCTGAAGCTGACGGCCAATAGGACCATCGCAGATACTGACTGGTCTGGTTGTGATGTGGTCATTGAAGCCAGTGGCAAGATGAAAACAATTGCCGTGCTGCAGGCCTACCTGGATCAGGGGGTCAAGCGCGTAGTGGTCAGTGCTCCGGTCAAAGAGGCTGGTGCGTTGAACGTGGTCATCGGCGTCAATGAGCACCTGTTCGATGCAAGTAAACATCGTATTGTTACCGCCGCTTCCTGTACCACCAATTGTCTGGCGCCGGTAGTCAAGGTGATTCACGAGAACCTGAAGATTCGGCATGGCTCCATCACCACTATTCACGACGTTACCAATACGCAAAGTATTCTCGACCAGCCGCACAAGGACCTTCGCCGGGCGCGGGCCTGCGGAATGAGCCTGATTCCGACGTCGACCGGCTCAGCTTCGGCTATCGCCGAGATCTTTCCTGAGCTAAAGGGACGCATCAATGGTCATGCGGTGCGTGTGCCCTTGGCTAACGCCTCGCTGACCGATTGCGTATTCGAAGTCGAGCAGGCAACAACAGTGGAAGAGGTCAATCAACTTTTCAAGACTGCTGCCTCTGGTCCGCTCAAGGGTATTCTCGGCTACGAGGAGCGTCCTCTGGTATCGATCGATTACCGAACCGATCCGCGTTCTTCGATTGTCGACGCGCTGTCAACCATGGTCATCAATGGTACCCAGGTGAAAATTTATGCCTGGTATGACAATGAGTGGGGTTACGCCAATCGTACTGTTGAACTGGCCAGGCTGGTGGGCTCTGCCAACTGACACGCAGGAGCCGGGAAGTGATTAAAGTATTGGCGGCACTCAGTCCCCAGGTACGTCAGTACCTGCTGGTCACGGGAAACTATTGGGCATTCACTCTGACCGATGGCGCATTGCGCATGCTCGTGGTGCTGCATTTTCATACCCTGGGTTACGCGCCGCTGGAGATTGCTGCGCTGTTTCTGTTTTACGAGATATTCGGTGTTATCACCAATCTGATAGGCGGGTATCTGGGGGCCAGGGTAGGGCTTAACCGAACGATGAATATCGGCTTGGCGATCCAGGTTATTGCGCTTGTCTTGCTGACTGTGCCTTCCGCCTGGCTGAGTATTCCTCTGGTCATGGGCGCCCAGGCTTTATCGGGGGTTGCCAAGGATCTGAACAAGATGTCGGCGAAGAGCTCCATCAAGCTACTGGTGCCGGGTAATCAGCAGGGCACTCTGTACAAGTGGGTTGCGATACTGACCGGCTCCAAGAATGCGCTCAAGGGTGTTGGTTTTTTCCTCGGTGGACTGCTGCTGGCGACTGCAGGATTCCGCGGGGCTATGTTGATCATGGCCGGAGCGTTGGCGTGTATCTGGTTGTTCAGCATCATCATGCTCAAAAAAGATCTGGGCAAGGCCAGTGCCAAGCCGAAATTTCGCGAATTACTGTCCAAGAGTCGGGCGATCAATATCCTGTCTGCCGCCCGCATGTTTCTGTTTGGCGCCCGAGACGTCTGGTTCGTTATCGCCTTGCCGGTCTACTTGAGCAGCACCTTTGGCTGGAGTTTCTGGCTGGTTGGCGGCTTTATGGCCACATGGGTCATCGGCTACGGCATTGTGCAATCGGCGGCGCCATTGATTACCCGCCGCAAGGACGGTCGTGTACCGGATGGACGTGTTGCGATGTTCTGGGCTCTTTTGCTTGCCGGTCTGCCTGCTGCGATCGCTCTGGGCATGGATACCCAATGGCCGACACAGGCGGTCGTCGTCATTGGTCTGCTGGTGTTCGGCGTGGTGTTTGCTGTCAATTCATCACTGCACAGCTACTTGATCGTCAGCTACGCCAAGGCTGACGGTGTCTCGCTGGATGTCGGCTTTTACTACATGTCCAATGCGATGGGTCGTCTGATAGGCACTGTGCTGTCGGGTTGGGTGTATCAGGCCTACGGACTGCAGGCCTGTCTTTGGGTGTCCAGCGCCTTTGTGGCAGTGGCTGCGCTGATTTCCATGGGCCTGCCCCGATCCCATGAACTGATCAGGCATTAAAGCCGCCTTTGTTGCAGATCAATCCAGAGCCTGGATTCTGAACTCCCCGCATTTGGCGAGGTCGGCGTCGTTGCAGGGCACCTGTTTGGCAATTGCCCGCAGGGCGCTGCGCAGGCCCTCTTCCAGCACGGGGTGGTAGAAGGGCATGCGCAGCACCTGTTGCACCGTAAGCTTCTCACTGATTGCCAAGGCCAGAAGGTGCGCCATATGTTCTGCAGCCGGAACGCACATTTCGGCACCCACCAGTACTGCGTCCTTTCCACTGGCGTAAACGCGCATCAGCCCCTGGTTGCGTTGCGCCGCCACGGCACGGCCCTGATGAGCGAAACTCGCTTCACCGATAATTGCATCTGCATCCAGCTCCGCAAATCTTTGTCCAACGAAGGCCACTCCAGGTTCGATGAATACCATTCCCATCGGCGTGCGCCGTGGAAACGCCGTTGGCTTTTCAGCCATCGCGTTATGCGCTGCGATGTAACCCTCATCGGCAGCTTCGTGCAGGATCGGCGCATGATGGTTGGCGTCTCCAGCTATATAGACTGGTAGATCGCTGATTTGCGTTGTGGTGGCGTCAAAAGGGGGCATGCCGTGGTCATCGAGGGGGACGCCAAGGGATGCCAGATTGAGACTGTCGATGTTAGGTTGCCGGCCGACGGCCACCAGCACACGGTCCACAACGACACTGAACTCTCCCGCTTCGACGCGCACCCCATCGCCATCGGAATGCAAGGCTACATCCTCACCGGTGTGAATACTGAAATCCTTCTCAAGGGCTGCCCTCAGTGTCTTGTTCACTTCGGGATCACTTATCCCGGCCAGGCTGGCGTTTCTGTCAAAGGCATGTACTTCGATGCCCAGATAGGCCATGGCTTGTGCCATTTCCAGCCCGATTGGGCCCAGGCCAATAACGGCCATGCGCTGGGGAAGACTGACCTGCTCGAAAAAAGTGTCTGTAGTCAAAACCCGGTCACCTAGCGCCTTCCAGGATTCAGGCATAACCGGACGTGAGCCTGTGGCCAGGATGATGCGCTCGGCATGGTGCGTCTCACCCTCAACCTCCACCGTTTGTGGTCCAACCAGTCGGGCCAGGCCCGGAATGCTGCGCTTGCCCAGATTATCTGTGGCTTTCAGGGTGCCACTGACAAAGTGATCACGAAGCTCTCTCACATGTTGCAGCATGGCTGGAATATCAGCAGCCACATGCTGCCCCCCGCGAATACCAAAACCCTGCAGCTTGTTGCAGGCATTCAGCGCTCTTGCTGACTCTATCAGTACTTTTGACGGCATACAGCCTACCCGCGCGCAGGTGGTGCCGTAGGCACCGGCGTTGATCATGAGTACCTTGTCGGTCTCTTTGGATACTTCGCGTAGCGCCGCCAGCCCGGCTGTGCCGGCCCCGATAATAATGACATCCCAATGTGCAGCCATGCGTCCTCCAGGAAAGGTATTTCTTCCATCCTAGGCGATCTGTGAATCCCAGGCACAAAAAAACCGCCAGCGGACGTGTCCGGCAAGCGGCTTGTCGAGCGCATAGGATACTGCCCCGCGGGACAGTATTATCGCTCAGATGGCGCGATCACTCTTCGTCGGCCATATCGTCTTCCATTTGCACTGCCTGCTTGGTCTGGTACCAGGCTGAGGCAGTGGCCTGCTTGGTGCTCTCCCAAGCGCTTTCAGTTGTATCCTTGGTGCTTTCCCAGGCCTGGTTCAATTCAGTCTGGGTCTCGTTCCACCACTCTTCACTGTATTCGGAGAAGCCCTTCAGCTCTTCACCAGCTGAGGTCACATGGACGTTATAATTGACGTTGCCAAACATCGGGCTCTCGTCAACTGAGCGAACGGTGAAATTGCCGCGCTGAACGATTACGTCGCGCTCGCCGATACCTAGAAATTCGTTGGTTTGTACGACAATGGAGTACAGGCCCATATCGTTGCTCAACAGAATATCTTCGACATTACCTACTTCGTCGCCATTGGCGTCAAACACTTCAGCCCCGAGGAGGTCTTTCGAGGAGTAGAGGCCCTGTGCGTTCATGTTGTGGTCATCGGCGATGGCCGAAAAGCTAAGGCCCATGGCGCCAGCCAACAGTGGAATACCCAGTTTGCGCATTGTATGTGTAGTCATAAATAGTCTCCTCAATTGCTTTTATAATGATCTTCAGCCTCAGTTGGGACTGCGATCTGTGCTTGTGGTTCAACCTGTATGGTGAACGAACCTCCAAGCGCCGCTCATTCAAACCCTATGTTGTCAGTGGAATCAGGTCACGCTCACAAGGAGCAGTTCTGATCCTGAAGCCATACCGGAATTCACATAACGGCAACACTGTGACGGCATCTGAACGAAAAAATTCCATTGGATTTCATATGTACCCTTCTGCAGGAGCGAGGGGAAAGACTCCTGGGGATCCCATAACCCGCTCTCATGGGGTTTTCCCGCGAGTCCCACCGGACTGCTAAGATGGGGTTCATATTCATAGGTCGGAATCACGAATGCGCAACGTAATAAACGTATCAGTCAGCCCCAAGGGCACCCTTGAAACACTGTCACAGATCGAAGTTCAGCAACTGAGCGCAGCGGGCTCAGGGAGCACATATCAGTTGTTCCGCCAATGCGCATTGGCGATTCTCAATACCGGTGTCCAGATCGACAACGCCAAGGCCATTCTTGAGGCCTATGAGGATTTCGACGTCAAGATTCATCAGCAGGAGCGGGGGGTCAGGCTTGAATTGATCAACGCGCCTGCCGATGCATTTGTTGACGGTGAGATGATTGCCAGCACCCGCGAGATGCTGTTCAGTGCCTTGCGCGACGTGGTTTATACCGAGAGTGAGCTGGGTAGTCCGCGCATTGACCTGACCAACTCTCAGGGCATCACCGACTATGTGTTCCACCTCCTGCGCAACGCACGGACCCTGCAACCGGGACTGGAACCAAAAATGGTTGTTTGCTGGGGCGGTCACTCGATCAGTACCGAAGAATACAAATACACCAAGAAGGTTGGGCATGAGCTTGGGCTTCGCAGTCTGGATATATGCACAGGGTGTGGCCCGGGAGTCATGAAGGGGCCCATGAAGGGCGCTGCGATTGCTCATGCCAAGCAGCGAATCAACAATGGACGCTACCTGGGATTGACTGAGCCCGGCATTATCGCCGCTGAAGCACCCAACCCGATCGTCAACGAACTGGTTATTCTGCCGGATATAGAAAAGCGTCTGGAGGCCTTCGTGCGCGTCGGTCACGGCATCATCATCTTTCCCGGTGGCGTCGGCACCGCGGAGGAATTTCTTTATCTTCTGGGGATTCTATTGCACCCAGACAACCAGTCGCTGCCATTTCCTGTGGTTCTCACCGGGCCAAGGAGCGCCGAGGCGTATTTTCAGCAACTGCATGCCTTCGTAGGCGCTACCCTTGGTGAGCAGGCCCAGCAGCGCTACGAAATCATTATCGATGACCCGTCGTCCGTCGCGCGCACCATGGCGCAAGGCCTACGTACGGTCACCGACTTCAGACGTGCGCAAAATGACGCCTACCACTTCAATTGGTTGCTGAAGATCGACGAAGGATTTCAGTATCCGTTCGATCCCACACACGCCAATATGGCCAGTCTGGAGCTGCGCCGCGATCTACCGCCCCACGAACTGGCCGCCCATCTGCGCCGGGCCTTCTCGGGTATCGTGGCTGGGAATGTGAAGGACAAGGGCATTCGCCGGATCGAGGAGCAGGGCGTCTACCAAATACATGGTGATGTGGCCATCACCGAGCCCCTGGGCAAGTTACTGGAAGCCTTTGTCGCGCAGCACCGGATGAAATTACCCGGTGGCGCAGAATACGTACCCTGTTACCGGGTTGTTGCCTAGAAAATTTGCAGGTTCTCAGCGGCTATGTGGCTGTATCGGGAACACCTGGCGTGGGATTGGGTCCATTTACCATGAACACAAAAACGGAGAGGTATCCATGCAGCAATCATCCAAGTCCGATCAGCCACTGAACGTCGAAGGTTTTGAGCGATTCGCATCAGTCGCGGGCGGCCTTGTCCTTCTGGGCAAGGGTGTCCGTCGTGGCGGCCTGCTTGGCATCCTCCAGTTTGCTGCTGGTGCCATGGTGCTGGCGCGGGGTGCAAGTGGTCGATGTGAACTCAAGAAAACATTGGCGGAGCCTGTTGAGCATGAAGACCGCGTGCACATCGACATTGAACGTTACAGCCATATGCCAATGGACTCGGAGGTTCACAGCTCTGACTTCGAAGGCCAAGATGTAAGCATGCCAGACTCCACGCAAATGGGTAACGAGGCCCGGGCGGATCGGCAATCAGAAATCGGGTCCGGAAATCAGGGGAAGAGCAGCAGCTAAGCTTGCAAGTGAAGCTCTTTGGCTCCAATTTTCGGGCGGGCAACTCTTTATTTTTTCTTCTCCACTTTCCCTTGCAGTCCACGTGTTTTGGTTGGAGATGTGCTCAGGTTCCGACCATACAACCGAGTCAGCGGTGCGGCGCTGACTCCGTGGGATATCACCGATGCTAGTATCAGCGCGCTGGTGACATGCCAGTAAAGCGGATCGCCAGTTTGTTTCTCTGCCAGACTGGCGTAATAGATTGCGGCAATTCCGATAGGCCCAAACCAACCCAGAAAACTTGCATCAGGGCGGTTCCAATAGGGCCGCAAGAGAGGGAAGAGTAGCAACAGCACAGGCACACGACGCAGTATCAGAATCGCTGTGGCCAGGGCTAAAAGTGGCCAGCCAAGGGCTGCCCAGTCCCCGAATGGCAAAGCGATACCAAAGATAACGAACATGGGTAACGTAAACAGCTTTGCTACACCTTCCTGAATTTTTTCCTCTTCGTGTTCCTCTCTACGATCACTGCAAACGTTAAAGGTCAGTCCGGCAACAAAGACCGAAACGATGGCATCGGCTCCCAGCAATGTGACAGCGCCCAGCGTAAATATGGAGAAAGCCAGCGTATAACCCAGGAGCGAAGTGGTTTCGACCAATTCGTAGTGTTCGGCCAGCTTGAGAAGTTTGGCTGCCGCGAGCCCAATAAGCCAGCCTGCTATGGCGGCCAATACCACGCCCATCAGCAGCGACTCCATCCACCAGCTCGACCAGGCCTGATCCGATGTCTGGCCGAGCATGAGTACAGGCAGCATGACTAGCAGGTATGCAAGCCCGTCATTCGCTCCTGACTCCAATGACAAGCCGTCGCGCAGCCTCAGGGGCAGGTGTCTGTTGGCAAAGTTGCCGGAGACAATCGAACTGGCTACTACGGGATCAGTCGGCGTTATCACTGCTCCCAAAAGGAGTGCTGTCCATAACGGTAAACCAAGAATCCAGCCTGCCAGCGCCGATGACACCAGCCACATACCCAGCATGCCAAGAGTGATCATAACCATGACGGGGCGCAGCAATGCAGTCACGCTTGCGGGCTTGATTCTCAGTGCTACACCCATCAGACCTATAGCCAATGCCAGACGCGAGCTTTGCTCTAATATTGTGGAGTCTTTGCCCCAGCTTGCGAGGTCCAGCCAGGCGAGGCCGAACGGTCCTACCGCAACCCCAACGGCGGTTGCGAGCATAATTTCGGATAGGGGGTTACGGTGAACAAACGAAGATATCAGGGCAATCCCCACCACGGTGAGTCCCATGACGGTGAATACGATATCAAGTTGCTGCATATGGGGACATCTGGTGGCTAACCTATTAAATTCGAATAGATGCGATTGACCCCAGGATCAGGGTTTAACACTCCACCGTAAAGCCTGTGCAGACCCTGCGCAATAAACCCTGTTTTCATGGCCGCTCTGCACAGGCGTCGACGCGCTACACCTGCATGTGTTTGCCCAGCTTGTCGCGCAGGATCTCCGGAGTGTTGCCGGCAGCCTTGTCCAGGTCCGCCAGTTCCGCCGGAACGAACCAGTGCAGGGTCTCAGAGCTATACGCCTCCCAGACTGTGCGCGCGATTTCGATGGCTTCGATTACCCTGAAGGCGCCGGTGGGTGGCGCGCTTTCCAGCAGGTCGTCAGAGGGCATGCCCGTGCGGATCAGGCCGGGTAACACGTCGGCGCAGCGCACGTCGAAACGGCGAAACTCGTTCGAAAGCGCTTCGGTCAAACCTTTCACAGCGTGCTTGGTGGCGGCATATACGGCAATCAGTGGCATACCCATGGTGGCGGAGGACGACGAGGTAGTAAAACAGAGCGCATTCGGCGTGGCTTTGAGCAGAGGAAGCGCGGTGTAGATACCGTTGAGCACGCCCACAAGGTTTACCTGGATCATACGCAGCTGATCCTCAAGGGGCATTTCATCGAAAAAGCCACGCATGGCGATACCAGCATTGTTGAACAGGATATCCATGCGGCCGTCAGTGGCGTCAGAGAACGCAGTAACCGCGGCTTCGAACTGAACCTTGTCGCTTACATCGAGTTTATGTACCAGGCAATTGGCCGTGCCCAGCTCTGCCTGCAATGCATCAAGGCCTGCCTCATCGACATCCATTGCGCCGACAAACCAACCTTGCTGGGAGAAAAGCCGTGCCGTCTCACGGCCCATACCTGAAGCCGCTCCGGTGATAAAAATCGATTGCCTGCCTGCTGCCTGAGTCATGTTGTGCCTCGAATGCTGTGATAGAAGCTGCAGGCTAGCGCGTTGGAACCTGGTTGTCCGCCACTGTCACAAACGCTGATCAGATTACCGTGGTTGCGGTTATGACCAGTATTGGCAGGCCAGACAGCAAAATGCCGGACCCGTTTCCGGATCCGGCATTCAGAGGCTGATGCCTGTTACGTGTTACTTAGTAGTTGGAGCAGTTGCCACGATACTCGGAGATGTCGCGATCTGACTCGTGGTTCGGGCCGCACAGGAATTGTCTGTAGCGTTCGTCCTGATCCAGGTGGAGTTTCATCCAGGACACCCCGAATCGGCTCAGCACGTCGTTATTGACGCCGCCACCGTTGGCGCAGTAGTGGCTACCGCCATTGATCTCGACAAACGCCTTGGGCGTACTGTTCGGGATTTCATTATAGAAGGGTGATGCGTGTTGAAATACTGGCGCAATAACATCTGATTCACAGGCGAAGATCAGAGCTGGGGTGCGTACATCACGGAAGTTGGTGGTGTCCCATGGTGCCAGCCCTATGGCAGCATCAAGACGACCTTCTTCTGCTACACGCAGAGTGCCGCCGCCGCCCATCGACCAGCCAATCACACCCAGGCGCGATTCGTCGATCATGCCTCTGACGGGGCTGAAGCGCGAGCTGTTCTGATTGAGCAGGTAGTCCATAGCGTTATTGATCTGACGTGCACGGCTCGGTGGCTGATCGAAGCCAGTGTTGGTATCGATAGTCATTACTACGAAACCGTGGGAGGCGAGCTTGGGACCCCACCAGTCAATCGACGACTCAGCTGACACAAAACCAGGAATCACAACAATTGCGGCCATGGTGCCTGAGGTGCCTGTGGGGTAATGGATAGTGCCACCACCAAACCCGCTGGAAAAGCTGGACACGTTCCTGGTGCGGACCGAATAAGGACCACTGGATGCTTCAATAAACGAAACGCTTGGGTTCGGGCCGCGCTGGAAAGGGCTGGGCTCACCGGGCGTAGGGCCAGGGTTGGTCGGTGGTGGAGGGGTCGGATTCATCGCCATCGCGCTGGCGGAGAGCATTAACGCACCGGCGGCCAATAGCGACAGGGCGGACTGGGAGAAGGTTTTTGTCTTCATTGTGACTCCAGGTTTGCAAATTCTTATTAAGAGCTATGGAGCAGCGGCCTGCTTGGGGGGGCAGGACAACTGACCGGACATGTTTTAATCCTTGCCCGTCATGGTTGAAACCATTTGTGCTCTAAAATAAGAAATCGCCCACAGAAAGAGCCATTACACCTTTTTGGGCGATTGCGAGATATTTTCGAATAATGTCACTTAGTACGGTTGAGGTCAGGTTGAAACGACCGGCACTCCATGGATGTCGCCGTTCTGTTGGTGAGTACATATGCGATTTCGACCGGTATTTTTGGCCTGATAAAGCGCTTTGTCGGCCCGGTTGAGGGCAGACTCGATGCTTTCGTTGCGAACATCTATCGCGGCGACTCCCAGGCTGATGGTGCAATTGATTTCCCCGCCTTCAAAGGGGGTCTGGAGGTTTTCGATTGCTACGCGGATGCGCTCAGCACAGCCGGTTGCCTCCTCCAGAGCCGTTTCGGGCAACAACATGACAAACTCTTCGCCTCCGAAACGCGCAACGAGATCCTTGGAGCGACTGAATTTTTTCAGTGTCTGAGCCATGCTGACGATGACCAGATCACCAACTCCGTGACCATGGGTATCATTCACCCGCTTGAAGTGATCTATATCGATCACCATCACGGAAAGGGGCGTGTTGCTGCTTTTGGCCAATTCAAGCAGATAATCGGCCTCGGAGACAAAGAACCGGCGATTGTACAAGCGGGTAAGCGGATCCGTTGCTGCCTGTTTCTTGAGTTCGTCCTGAGAGGCTCGAATATCCTCCAGTATCTTTATCCGGTAGGAGATGATGAACGCCAGGGTCAGCGCCTCGAGCATTATGCCGATGCCTACACCATGGCTGCTGAGATAACTGGGTTCCACAAGTCCTTTGTAGAACAGCACCGCAAAACCGTTGAACACCACAAAGAAGGTGTGCCCCACCAGGAAGTACTTCACCAGCGGGTTACCCTTGCGATACAACGAAATACTCACCGAATAGGTTACTGCCATCATTATCGCAGCCAGCGTGCTCGCGGGTTTCAGCGCGGCGGAGATATCGAACATGCCCCAGACCAGCACACCGATCAGCACAGCCAGCAGTATCTGGAGAATCCGGTGTTCGGTGGGGTAGAACTTGCGTGTTTCGAAGACCGCCATCATGAACAGCATCAGAAAGATCGGCATGGTGATCAATGAGATATTCAGTTTGAACACCGCGGTGCCGTATACATCAAATACGCTCGCGATCAGACCGTAGGACAATGCAATCCAGACCAGTCCGGAAAGCAGATAAAACGAGTAAAAGATGTTCTCTTTCTTGCTTGAAGCGAAATACAACAGGCCGTTGTAGAAGCCCAGAGCAAGCATCATTCCAACCAGCAACGCAATGTCGGTATTGATACTGATCAACGCGCGCCTGGATGCCTCAAGATCAAGGACCTCGACGGCAAACCATTGGTGGGAAAAGGAATGGCTGCGTAAGTAAAGCGTTGCGACTTCCCCAGCCGAAAGGCTGATGGGATAAACCCCAATGCCACGGTACATCAGACCGTCTTCGTCAGCATGGTCCATATCCAGTTTCTGACTGTTTGTCAGCTGACCATTGCGTTCTTCAAAGAACCCGACTGATTTGACGTGATAGGCATGGGGCAGATGAACGTAGAGTTCCCGTTCCTGGGCTGACGTATTATCAAGAATGACCTTGAACCAGGTCACTCTGGCACTGGTACCCAAGGTGGTACGGTTACCGGTCTCGGTAAAAGATTCATTACGTACGTCGGTGTACGTCAGTGACTGGGCGTCATCAATCAAATAGCCCATGCGGAAGTCGGTGAGGCTGACGTCAGGCTGGTCAATTACGACGCGTGACTCCGCCAGGACGCCGGTTGCGTGGAGCAGAAACACCAGCAGGAGGAATAATTGTCTGTAATGTAGATCCATCTACGTGCCGCTAGAGTGTTGAAAGCTACTGCATGGTAACCAAGAAGCCGTCCAAGACCAAGCTCAATGGCTTGGTCTGAGACTATTTAGTCAGCATTTTGCGTAAAGGCCGGCGCGCGTTTTTCCTTGAACGCAGCTATGCCCTCCGCAGCTTCCGGAGCGCCAAGGGCCTTTGCCATGAGGGCTTTCTCTCGATCCAGTTGGCGCTCGAATGTTTCCCGGTCAGGGCCATCAAGTAGCTGCAGGATAGCGCTTTGCGATTCGCGTGCGACCTCAGCCATTTGTTTACCCAGCTCCAATGCAATTTCGAGAGCGGTACCCGGTTTCACGACACGATTTACCACGCCCGCCTGGGCAAAGCGTTCCACTGGCAATCGACCGCCGAGCAAGGCCATCTCCGCGGCCAACTGGTGTGGCAGTGATAGCGCGAGGAACGCCGAGCCTCCACCATCGGGCACCAGGCCAGCCTTGACGTAAGCCATTGATATATAGCTTCCCTGCGCGGCGACGATCATATCAGCGGCAAATGCCAGTGAGGCCCCAGCCCCAGCTGCCCCGCCCTCGATTGCCGCGATTACAGGTTTTGGGCAGAACTTGAGCTTGATGACCAGGTCATGCAGGCGCTGGATCAGCGCAGCCCGCTCCTCGACAGGCAAAGCGGCGCGGGTTTCAAGGGAGCGCAAGTCGCCACCTGAACAAAAGAACTCCCCCGCACCCCTAAGAACAAAGTTCGCAATCTGCGGATCAGCCAGCCCCTCGTCTATATATTTTTCCATCAGAATGTAGGTGGCTGTTTCCAGCGCGTTGCGTTTATCTGGCCGGTTAAGTGTCAAAACGCGGGTGGCGCCATATGTTTCGGCCAGAACGATGCCGTTGGAGCTTGGGGTGGTCATGGAAAATCCTTGTTAGAAAACATGGCCTTAATATACAAGCTCCCACCCCGCATGGCATCCGCCCCGGCACATGCCAACAGCAGGTCAGGCCGGTTGCAGATCAAGCCTTTGCCTTGAGAAGTTCGATAGCGTTCATGGGGTGGTCTCCGATCCATAAGTTATCTCTGTATCAAAAAAACACACAAAACTAATTTGAATCAGGGTTGTCACAGCTGAATACTGGAACCGATATTCCAAACACTCCAGCGGAGGATCTTATGGGCAGATTCAAGACGTTTGATGGGGTAGATATCTACTACCAGACATGGGGGCGCCAATCGGATCAGCCGCCGGTAGTGCTGCATCATGGCTACGTGGCCAACTCGCGGGTGAACTGGGTCATTCCCGGTATCGTCCGGCGTCTGACCCGGTCCGGAAGGTATGTGATCACCTTTGACGCCAGGGGGCATGGTCGGTCAGGTAAGCCCCATGATCCCAATGCATACGGTGAGTCGCTGATGGTCAAGGATCTGGCGTGTCTGCTGGATGAGCTGGGTCTGCATCAGGTCGATCTTGTTGGCTACTCAATGGGCGCGACGGTCGCGCTATTGGCCGCGACTCAGGAGTCGCGGATTCATCGGTTGGTTGCCGGTGGTGTGGGTGGCGATATCCTGCATCTCGATAGTCCGAGTCGTAACCAAGGGAAAAAAGCATTGGCTGGGGCCATGTTGGGCAGCCGCTGGGGTATTCGCAACCCCACACTGGCAGGCTTTCGACTATTGGCTGATATGGTACTGGCTGACCGCAAGGCAATGGCCGCGCAGGCCCTCGCGTTCCACTCAAAGCAGATCCCGCTGGAGCAGATTACCGCGCCGACGCTGATTGTCGCAGGTGACAAGGATCCTTTCGCCAAACAGCCGGGTAAGCTGCAAAAGGCGATAAATGGTGCGGAACTTAAGATTGTCTCTGGCGATCACAGCACTGTACTGATCAAGCCGAGTTTCCAGAACGCAATTGTGGATTTTATTAACTAGTTAACTAGGCGTGGTCAGGGTTTCGGTGATGTGGCGATTAAACCTACCGAAGTAATTAAAGGGCTCATACCGACTTTACACTGACCGAGGAATCATTTTGATTGGTAGCTACGATCTGACCACCGCGTTACTGGTTCTGGCCCTGTTTACCCTGGGCATAGCAGTGGTTACTACGCTACTTGATAAAAGCGTCAGCTCTGATCAGGAACTGCTTGGCGGTGCCATGAGGCGGTCCACCAAAGAGCTTACGCACCTGGCGCTGCATGACACCCTGACCAAATTGCCAAATCGCCTGCTGCTTGAAGATCGAATCGAGCAAAGCATCAACAAAAGCAGCCGCCTGAATGGGATGTTCACTCTGATGTTCCTCGATCTGGACGGATTCAAAGCAATCAATGATCGCTTTGGTCACCGTGTTGGGGATGAGCTCCTCAGGCAGGTCGGACAGCGTTTGACCAAGCGCCTGCGCACCTCCGATACAGTCGCACGGGTTGGGGGTGATGAGTTTGTGCTGCTTGCACAGGTGGATAGTGTTGATGACGCAGCGGGCATTGCTGAGTTGACCGCCAAGCTCATCAGGAGCCCCTTTCAGGTTTTCGAACACGCGTTGCATCTGACGACCAGCCTGGGTATCGCCATGTATCCAACTGACGGTTCTGATCAACAGACGTTGCTGACCAACGCTGATGCAGCGATGTATCACGCCAAGGTCAATGGCAAAAATGCATTCAGCTTTTTCGACTCCGCCATGAACGCTGAAGCAGTTGATCAACTGCATTTATTGCAGGACCTGCGGCGTGCGCTGCAGCAAGAGCAGTTCGAGCTGTATTATCAGCCTAAATTTGCTGGCAGGGGCGG
>TARA_R110001599_G_scaffold119646_4_pt1 | contig 46057 bp, 48 predicted proteins | sample TARA_R110001599 | Tara Oceans TARA_R110001599 (sample SAMEA4398360) | marine metagenome | biome: Polar Biome; feature: [MES] marine water layer (ENVO:01000295) within the mesopelagic zone...; material: water (ENVO:00002006), including particulate matter (ENVO:01000060) such... | reverse complement strand
TTTCAGTATCCTATTATGGGGTGTAGTGTTTTATAATTTAATTTAAACCAAAAGAAACATGAGTGAAGAAGATAATTGGTGTCATTATTCTGGAATGCCATCACCAAATGCATATAACAAAAAAAAGAAGATGGGTAAAAAGAAAAAACTAAAAGTAGGTGATCAAGTATTATGCAAGTTCCTGGGAGCATCGCATAAAGCGGTTGTAACCGAAGTCACATCACCTGGTAAATATAAACTAAGATATTATGCATTTGGTAGCTATACCAATCTACCTAATGCCGAATGGTATAATGCTAAAGATAAAAAGGCTGCCGCAAAACCATGGCATATACATGAATACCTTGGATCTAAAGAACCTTTAAAGACAGAGATTAAACCTGATAAACAAACTGGGACTACTAGTAAAAAAGAACTAAAAAAGGCTATCAAAAAACAAAAAGATTTTATCCGTGGAGACATCAAAAAGTAATACATTACCATACCCATGGGTACATCATTATAATATTGTATTACAATCACGTGTAGGTATATTTACACATCGATACATATTACACTGCGATCACCGAAAAGCCAAAGATAAGCGTAATATAACAGAACTTAAAAAACGATTGGCTTGGAGTTTTTCTGGATGCCATGTCAAACAAATATGTCCTATACCCGGGAAAAGTAGAGCTAACAAATATTTATACAAAATTAAAAAGGAGAACAATTATGAAACAAGTAATTAATTCATCATGGTTTAAAGCTGCATTAGCCGGCGGTGCTGGTGTTGCATTATTATTATCTGGTAATGTACTTTATGCAGGTATTGCATTTGGTATTGGTGCTAGAGAATTGCTGTTAGCATTTAAAAAATAGGTCGATATGAAAATCTTCGAAGACCAAAATACATCCGAGAAGTTTGATGGAGAAGAAATAGAATTCTTCATCGACGACCTTACCTGTATAGGTGAAGTATACCTAGATGGTAATTTAATTTTCCAATCAGCGGATGCCGTTGATGAAGAATCATTGGAAGTAGAGTTTTATAATAATTTCGTTGTGATCGCAGAAGAGGCAAAGGATTTATTTGAGCATTATGAAGAAGATGATTGGGAATAGCATATTTATATAAAAGAATAAAAAAGGAAACGTTATGACATCAAAAGAACTATTTACAGAGATGGAAACACAATGGAATGAATTTAATGACAATCATTCTAAGTTTATTGAAAAAGGCAATCGCGCAGCTGCAACTAGAGCTCGGAAAGCCATAGGAGAAATTAAAAAATTAGTAACTGAATATCGTAAGCAATCAGTAGCTGAATCTAAAAAGGCGTAACATGGAAAACAAGGACCTTCATAATAAATTGAATCGAGTAATTAAAGAAGAGATTCGATCTGTACTCGCTGAACGTGAGTATAAATTTGGAGGTTTGCTTGATCCTAAAAACTTTGATCCTATTGACCCGGAAGTACATATTGCTGGTTATGGAACATTGACTAGATCTGCATTGCGTAGAGAAATTGCCAAACGGCTGGAAGGAGCTGCTAGGACAGCTAAAACAGCATCGGCAGGTGGTTCTGGTTCATATCGCATGTATAAAAATCTTGTAAATGATCTTGAAGATAAAAATGTCTTGTTCATGTTTATCCAAGCCGAAGTAGAAGTTGCTCAACAACTTGAAGATATACGAACCAAAGGTGGTAGACGTTCTACTCCAATACCAAAACAATTTTAATTATGGGACAAGGAACACAAGAAGCAAAAAAATTAATTGCACAGTTAAGAGCAAAAACTTATCGTAAATTGAACGATAATGAGCTTTTGGAATTTCGTAAAGAAATGGTTGATCATATGGGCGGTACGTTAAACGAAGCTATATCAGAAAATGTAATTGATAAACACTTTGAAGGTATTCTCGACGGATTAAAACTATCGTTTCAGACGGCATATGAAAAAGGATTAGAGTCTGCTGGTTCATATGATGACTTTGATAAGGAGTATTGGAATCGTTACAAACCTGATCTATTAGATGCATTAAAGAAGGCTTTAAAAGGTAGAGGGATATAAAATGAAACGATCAGATCTTAAACGAATTATAAAAGAAGAAGTTCAAAAGGTATTGAAAGAATATACCGATAACAATTTCTCTGGTAGAAAATTATTAGCCGATGTTGCAAAAGAGAAACCAGATATGTTTGGTCAACAAATGTTTGATGAGTTTTTTCCAATGGGGTCGAAGAGCGAGGCCAAAGCTATACAATCATTGAAGGCACATGATAGGAGTCCTATCAAAGCAAGAATGGGACAATATGCACCTATGTTCGTGCATGTGCAATATCACGAGTTTACAGATGAGGCAGGAATGAAATATAGAGTACATCAATCACAATATTATAATTCAAACTTCAAAGATAACGATCCTACTTTCAATCCAGGAGTGACAGAGCTAACTTTAACTCAATTAGCTGATGGAGCACAAGCTCCGAAAGATACCAGAATAGGTGTTATGTTAGTTAAGACAGATGATTATATAAAAGATTTGAAACGATTAAACATTACCAAAAAATCATAATATGAAGAAAAGTAGATTACAGGAATTAGCCGGATTAAACGAATCCAAATCATTACAACTTAGCCCGGTAGAAGCTGGTAAGTTAAAGTATATACTCGAACAAAAGCTGAACGATTGGAAAGATAGTCCCGGGTTTTGGTCAGAACATATTGTGGCGGTAGAAAGCATTTTAAAAAAATTAAAATAAAAAAGCTTGAAAAAGATTAGGATCTTTGAAAGAAAATTGTTATATTTATATATGTTTAATTTAAAAAAATAAATAATGAGTTATTACGTAGCTAAAGTAAAAGTCGCCGTTGATACAGCTAAAGGCGTTAAACATGTATCAGAATCCTATCTAGTAAATGCAGCAACAGTCACGCATGCGGAGGCATTAGTCAACAAAGATTTTCAGGACAGTGGAATTGACTTCGAAGTTAAATCAGTATCAGATACAAGAATTTGTAAGGTGATCGAATCTCAAAATTCTTAATAATGATGTATGTACCTGGAGACAAGGTTGTTGTGAGAGCCTGGGGTAAGAACGAAATCGGTCTTATCACGAACGTCAGAAAAAAGAAAAATCAAATTTTAGGTTATGATCTGCGTACCGAAAGAGGTAGTGCATATTGTGTTGTAACAGTTGATAAACCTGAAAACAAATCATCGATATCTATTAACTCGACATTGACAGCCGCATGGCATATGTCAGTTGATAATGGTGCTTCGAAACGTACAAATTTGTTGATGGATAAATCATTAGGACATAGTACAGCTAATTTCGATCGTACTACATGTCGCCCGGATGATAGGCAATATGAAAAATGTATGGACTTTTCATTTCCAGTACAAGGAGCAAGATCATTTTAATATTCTGTAATGACAAAGGAACAGAGAAAAGTATTAAAGCGATTTCCGAATGCAAAATTATCATATGATGATAATGGATACAAAGTAATCATGATAAATTTTTGGCAACCAGCCAAAGATTATTTCTTGCCAGATACAATGGATACCGATAAGGCTTGGGAATATGCATCGATGGCTTGTAGAACAACGCAGCAATTTAATAGAACTCATCCTTTAAAGGTTGAAATAGATTTTGGTGGAGAAGAAGCCAAAAATATGCGAATCGAAAGACGTAAACGTAACGGTAAAAAATCAAAAAAATGAAGATACGAGAAAAATTAAATCAGTTAAAAACGACGTTTGGGCTTGAGCCTAAACCGATGCCTGAAAATAACAAACCTATAAAGAAAGAGGAGGTGGTCCCTCCTGACCTCTTAAGTAAGAACATGCCTGAACCAGTACCTGAGTATATAGAAGATGAAGTAAAAGATACATATACGGATATCAAACCTATGGAGGAAATTGTCCCATCCGATAAGGAAAAGGAAGATATGCAATCAGAGGTCGATGAAGGCTATCTTCAATATTCATCTGAAGTAGTTGGATTTGAAAATCGTGAATTGCAATGGAATGCTTATCGCACCGTATTATCATATATTGATAGCAACGATGTTTTAGATTTTGGTTGTGGTAGAGGTGATATGTATGCATTTTGTAAAACAGAAGCTCCGTTTAATGAGCAAGAATTTAATTACACTGGTGTTGATCTAAATGATCAAATGATCGATTTAGGTAAAGATATACATGAAGGAATTGATCTTATTAGTTCCGATTGGTTTGATTTACCAGAAGAAGAGATTGCAGAATGGGCAGTTAATGCTGGGTCATGTAATTTAAGATATGATGCTGATACTGTAACATCAGATGAAGAGTATACAAAAAATACTATTACTGCAATGTATGATCATTGTACAAAAGGAGTAATATTGTTATTAGCTTCATCGTTAATAGACGTAGAGGATGGATTGGTTAATCATAATCCAGGTTCAATATTTAATTGGGCACAACGAGAATTTGGTAACGTCGCACTTGATCACTCAGTTGGTGATGACGTATTTTGTTTAATAATATATAAGTAGAAAATGGGTATAAACGGTAGATTTGGAATTGACGAAAAAAAGGTCAAACGATTAGGTAAGAATTACAGCAGCATTGATTTTGATTTAAAAGAAAATTTAACTGCAGAAGCATATGTAACCAAAGGTGATTATACACCAGTAGGAGAATTTACAATTGCAAACAAATATTTTCCGGTAACAATTAAGGAACTAGAAAAGATTGAACAAACAGCGAAAGAAGCTAGATCTGCATTAGTACAAGCCTATAGGTTAGGATTAATGCATTAACAAGTTTTTTTTTCAATGCCATTTAAAGATAATTAAATTGATCTTCGGTACGGTGCAAGGCCGTTAAAATAATCCACAACAATATTTATACAAAAGAAATGAACGTTTTTAATCTACCTATAAGTAAGGCAGAAGTATATAGAATTCTGCATAATAGTAAATCTCAGAGAGATCAGAAGACAATGGAATTAAAATCGTATCTATCTCAATTCAAAAATGAACTAGATGCCCATGGTATTGATTATGCATACTTAGCATCACAATTTATAAAAGAATATTATGCGACTCAACGAACTAATAATCAAGGCTGATGAATATGATATATTTCATATCTTAACCGGCGCCGAAAAGTTGGAATTTGTTTTAAATGCAATGGATGTTGGATCTGAAAATTCAATGCTAAATCAAATATCTAAATCAGAATTATTCAGACCCGATCCGATGTTTGATAAAGAAGATCTACAAGTAGGACCACATCGATTATGTATATCTGCATATGATGATATTATAACTTTGAATTCAGATAATTTAAAAGTCATGAGAGCATTTATACGAAAAATATTCCGTGATGGTCATTTGTTAATACGCAATGCAGAGATAACAAAAGATTATGATTATGATATATATCGATATTTCAAAGCATTTAATGTTATTAAATTAGATATGCCAATCTGCGAAAACTAGTATAATGTTTAATCATCAAATTATAGATTACCAAGATCAAAGATATATAGTCCGGCGTCGTATACACGAACATCATTTACCTCCAGACTTTGATATAAAAACTTTATTAGAATGGGCTAGATCAGATAAACTTCTCCGTAAGCAAGGGTTTATTTGGTGCTGTGAACTTATACCAGATGCTCAAATAGTTGAACCAGAGGTTAAAATTCAATTAGAATTAGAATTTCCGGAATAATTAATCGCTAATTTTTTGGTAAAAAGCTGTAAAAAGATTAGGATCTTTGACATATTCTCCTTATATTTAAGTATAATAATTAATAAGCAATAAGAGATATGAAAAACAAAGAGATTAAAACCATTTTAGAAAGTCAAGCCGTAAAGTTTAATATTAAAGGCCATACCGAATATTCCAAATTGGAAGATGGTGAATGGGGTTATATTCCTAAACTATTCCAAACGCTTAAGTTTAAAGATGATGAACCGTCTGGTTCTATAAGTGGTAAATATGGTTTCAATAGTATGAATATTGAGAAGTTTGGTCCTTCTTCATTTACGGTATATACCTTTGATTTAATGAGTAAAAAGACCAGAGCCAGAATTAAATATCAAGACGTAACTTTAATATTATAATATATGATATATTCTAATCCTCCAGGTACTTCATGGTACTATTCAGAAATGGGTTCACGTAATAAGAAGACTGGTAAGTTAGCTCATTACACTATCAAGGTTACCGATTATAAAATTGTAGATTGTGAATGTAAGGCTAGAGAGTTCAGGCCTTATTCACCATGTAAACATATGAAACGATTACATGAAAAAACTGGACATAAACTTGTTTAATTGAAATAATTTTATTATATTTAAGATATGAATGATAACGTAAGATTAGGTTATGCATGCGTCAATATGACGTTAACGAGCCGCCCGAAGAAGTTAGGTGGCCCGGTGACAACGTCTCGTACATTGAGAAAGGCGACATGGCAACCTACATGGGATTTGAGATTAGTAGGTGAGCGTGCTTTGCTTAATGCGACTGACTTGCTTCATTATTTACGATGGAACGAAGAGAACAAGATCAAAGTGTTTCGAGTCGGCTCCGAATTGTTTCCTTGGCATGATCATTACGAGCTTAAGGACTTACCTCAGTTCGAAGAGATATCTGCTAGGTTATTTGAAGCTGGTGAATATGCTCGAGAGCATGGCCAGCGATTGACTACTCATCCAGGTCCGTTCCATGTGTTAGGTTCTCCCCGTAAAGATGTTGTTGCTAGGTCTATTATCGGTCTTGAGCGTCATAGCGAGATGTGGGATCTTATGGGCTATGAGCCTTCATTTGATAACAAGATCAATATCCATGTAGCTGGCGCATATGGCGATAGAGAAGCGACTGCCAAGCGTTGGCTCGAGGCCTATGACTTGTTATCTGATAGGTTACGAGCGCGACTTGTACTTGAAAATGATGATAAGGCATCTATGTATTCTATACGTCAGTTGTATGATATGTTTTACAAAGAGCGTGGCATTCCTATTACATTTGATTACCACCATCATACATTCCATCCGGATGAATTGTCAGAACATGAAGCGTTGCAGATGGCTGGTGATACTTGGCCTAGTGATGTACGACAATGTACTCATTACTCCGAATGTCGACGTATTGAGAAGCAATTGTTATTAGAAAAAACTTTACGTCAGCATAACATTACTGATGTAGATGCTTGGCCTACATTTGCCAAGATGAAAAAAGAAATAGATAAGATACGGCTCCAAGCCCATTCCGATTATATCTTCGAAGAGATTCGTACATATGATATGCCTATCGATATTGTTATCGAAGCCAAGGCAAAAGAATTGGCGCTTTTGAAGTACCGAGATATTTATGTATATAATAGAAATAAAGAAAAGGTTTTAATATGAAAGACAGAGAAAATGTTTTAAGAGAATTGGATGAAGTAGACAATATGGTTTTCATCCTAACTGATTTAGCGCAAAAGCAATCAATAGATACTAATGAAGCGGTTCGCCGATTAAGAGAGATTCGAGCTAAACTAAAATTTGTGACGGATCGTGTATCATTAAGTTAAAATGAAAAACATATTACCATACTTAACAGCACTGGCGGCATTGGTTCTTGCTGGATCAGCAGCGTTCTACTCTGTATTTGGATTATCTAAATTCTATGCAGGCGCTGCAACCGCTGTTATTATAATGGGAATTGCAATTGAAGCTTCAAAATTAATTGCAACATCAGTATTACATCAATATCATAAAATATTATCATTGCCAATTAAATTGTATTTATCATTTGCTATTTTAGTTTCCATGACAATTACCAGTGCAGGTATTTATGGGTTTCTTATTTCGGCATATCAAGAAACAGCATTTAAGATGGATATCGAAGATCAGGTAATAGGTGCTGAAAAAAATCGATTAATTGTATTCGAACAAGAATTAAAAAACTTAGATTCAGAACGTAACATGTTAAGTGATAACATTTCAAAGGCAAATACAAATATTTTAAAATTATCCGAAGGGCTTAGTAATAACGTAGTCCAATACACGAATGCAGATGGTAATGTAATAACTACACAATCCTCCAGCACGCGAAGAATATTAAAAGAACAATTACAGACACAGTCCGATTACCGTGATACTTTAGTTGTTAAACGAGATAAATTAGCAGTAAATATAAAAACAGCTAACGATTCTATCAATACTATTAATATCCGAGTATTGCAATTAAAGACAAATTCAGATATTGCAGGTGAAATAGGTCCATTAAAATATCTATCAGAACTTACAGGTGTTTCTATGAATCGAGTAGTTAATTGGTTTACTATATTATTGATAATAATTTTTGATCCTCTTGCAGTAGCATTAGTTGTTGTATTAAATAATATTATGAAATCAAGGCAGACGGCTGAAAATGTATCGAAACCGGATGTCGAGCAGGAGGCGGAGAGTAAAGCCGAGAGTGTTAAAGCCACGACGTCTCCTGTTCTTTTAAAAGATGATACAATAGATACACCGGCTCCAGAAACTAAAGAAGATATTTACGAAGAAAAAGAAGAAGAAGATAAACCAAAACGTCGTAATGCGTATTGGACCTAATAACATAAAATCTAATAATGGCAAAAAAAGTAAAAATTAAATTCCCGTCTCGTACGAGGCAAGGCAAGCGTTACATGGTATGCAGAAACAGCATACCAGGAGGTAAATATTGGAAAGGTGTATTATGCGATACATGGACTACAGTTGGTGATACAGCAACCGCAGTATTATGCTCTTGTTGTGTACAAAAAGTTGTCGAACCGCCTGAACTCAAATCACGATATAAATCAAAAGGATTTCCTCGAGGATGGCAGTTTCGTAAAGAGTTTGTACATGAAGATGGTACTGTATATCATAAAGGAGTTGAGCAACCAAAATTAAAAGGTACATTAACTGCGACAATAATTAATACGCCTGATAAAAAGAAATTATCTAAAAAAGAAAAACTAGATCTCAAAGACCAGATATTACAACAAATGGTATTCGTTAGAGGTGAATTAAAGACCTCTAAATGGAAAAAGGATATTCGTGCCAATCATATTGAACTACGAAAATTAGAACGTCGATTAAAAAAGCTTAACTAAGCTTAGGTTTTTTCAAATTTTTTTATTATATTGAAGTATGAGTTTGTATGAAGAAAAGGGTGAAGTAAAATCAAAGGCAATAACCGATGATATAATACCAAATCAAAGTTACCAAGAAGTATCAGAACAATTAGCAACGTTAATGGATTATTCAGATTCTGTTATTTATTTAACAGAGGATATTAATGATAACACATTAATTGATTTTATGATTCGAGTCCGGGCTATTCTAAACAATAGAACATTAGAACAAAAAGATGAACCAATTAATTTGATAATAAATTCAAATGGTGGTGATATCCATAACATGTTAGGTATCATTGATTATATCGAATCATTATCAGTTAAGGTAAATACAATTTGTAGAGGAAGAGCTTTTTCAGCGGCGGCTATTATATTAGCATGTGGTACTGGTACACGCATGATGAGTAAACGATCATCAATAATGTTTCATCAATCGTCTAGTTTTCTAGATGGTAAAATGAGCGACTTAGAATCTTATTTAACAAACGTTAAAAAATTAGAAACAAGCATATATAACTTGTTAGCAGATAAAACAAAGAAAGATGCCAAATGGTGGAAAGACCAAATGAAATCTGATTTCTATATACCTGTTGATGATTTAGTTGAATATGGAGTAATAGATCAAATAATATAATATGAGTTTAACAGCAGAACAAATCCAATCTAATTGGGAAGAATTTTTAGGAATTATCGAAACACATTTCGAAGGAAATCGTAAAGATAAATTATTAGCAATGTATAATGAATTAGAAGACCGAGCATCTACTGCTCCGGCATCATCTGTAGACCATTATCATAATGCCTTCATAGGCGGGTATATCGACCATGTACTACGAGTTATCAAATGTGCTAAATCAGTATACCAATTGTGGAGTACTACGGGTGCTGATATGTCTGGATATACCGAAGAAGAATTAATATTTGTTGCTTTGAATCATGATCTAGGTAAGCTAGGCTTTCCAGGAGATGGTGGAGAAATATATACTCCAAATGATTCGGATTGGCATATAAAAAATATGGGTAAGATATTTAAAATAAACCCAAATAATCCTTTTGCATTAGTTAATGATTTATCAATATGGCTGTTACAGCATTATGATATTAAGATATCATTTAATGAAATGATAGGTATTAAATGTACTGATGGGTTATATGATGAATCAAATAAACCTTATTTCATTTCAAGATCAAAAGATTCTAAACTAAAAACTAATATGCCATATGTAATGCATCAAGCCGATTCAATGGCAGCTAGGATAGAATATGAGATGTGGGCTAAGGATGATGATGTATATACACCACCGGTAAATCAAAAACCATCTAAGCCAAAAAAGGCAGTAACAAAACAATCTCAAGCAGTTGATGTAAATAAAATGTTTGGTGATTTATTTGGAGATAAATAATGGAAGCAATAGAAGTAGTAATAGGTATATTATCAATTACGACAGTAGCACTTGCCATTACAGCATTTCGTTTAATGAAACGAATTGAATCAATGGAAGATTATGTTAATGACGTAGAAAAATCAAATGACGAATATTTTAATTTTTTTACAACACTAAAAACACGTGTATCAGATTCATATTCACATTTGAAAAATATTGATCGATTAGGATCATTTGAAAATGATGATGAGACTGGTTATATTTACAAAGAACTTAAAAAAGTAATTGAGGCACTAAAACAAGGTTTCTAATGAACGGAGTAGATGATTTTTATAAATGGCTTGAAGTAGAGAATTCAGATGTTCCTACAAAGCGAAGAGGAAGAAAACCAAGTAAAAAACAATATTTTACTTATATAACAGAAAAGGCGATTGTTGCGTATAATATTGAAACAAATCAAAATCTGCGTAATAAAGTTTATAGAGAACATATCGATTATCCTTTTAATAAATTGGTAGAAAATATTTATCATACATTTAAGTTTAGTTATTTCGATGTACCATATGAAGATGTTAAATGTGAAGTGGTTGCATTCCTTAACGAGAAGATAACTAAATTTACAGAAGGTAAAGGTAAAGCATTTTCTTATTTTTCTATTATAGCTAAGAATTATCTTATTATACAAAATAATGCTAATTACGCTAAAATGAAAAGAAGAGCCGAGACTACATTAATTGATGAGACTCGCGATATTACCAATGAACGCCATATGTCTGATTATCAAGAATCTCTTAAAGATTTTGTTAAACAATGGTCTGGTTGGTATGATGAAAATATCAATGTAGTTTTTACAAATAAAAGAGATATATTAGTAGCAGATACTATTCTAGAATTATTTCGTACAGTTGATAATATTGAAAATTTCAATAAGAAAGCATTATATATCTTGATAAGAGAACGTACGGGATTAAAAACTCAAAACATTACTAAAGTACTTAATGTAATGAGAACAGATTTTGCTCGTATGTTCAAAACCTATAGTGAAAACGGTAGTATTCATTACTAAAACGTAGATCCTTTATATTTATATAAAAGGGTTATTATGAGTAGTGAATTTGAATTATTCGAAGGTACATCGTTTTCTGACTTGATGCGTGATGTATATCACAATTCTAAAAAGAAATCTCGTCAAATAGATTCGCTAATACAAGAACTTCGGCCGATGATTAAAAACGTCGGTGATGCAACGGTTATGGTCCCTCTTATAAAAGATTATCTTGAAGTATCAGTTAAAAATGATGATGCACTAGTTAAACTAGCAGCAATCGTACAACGAATAGTATCCGCTGCCGGTGTGGCTGATGATGGTAATGAGTTTGGCATGACCGATGAAGAACGTCGTAGATTATTAGAAGAGGCAGAAGAAGAAATTAAATCAATTCAAAAAACTGCTAAGCCTGAAATTAAACAATCAAAAGAAATAAAGGATTCCAATGGCACAGGGGATGTTCACGGCTGAAGTCATCGATGATGGCATGGCATATGGTAAAGATACAGCAGGTAGGCTAAAAAGTGTTGCTAGTTTATTAACTGGAGGTGGTGTTGTACCAATTGGTGCAGTTGAATGGAGAGCCGGGGGCGATCCATCATTACCAGCTGTTACAGGTATAGCTGCTCCATTATTACCATACCTAGGCCAAATACCTTTAATCGGTGAATATATACTAGTATTCAATGCACCTACGACAGATAATAATGATTCCAGTGCTGCCGAAGGTTATTACTATATAGGACCAATTCAGATTGATGGATCTAAAAATAATAATATCACTCAAGGATTATTTAAACGTACCGGAATGCCAATGCCTACTATTCCGAAACCTTTGATACCAACATATCCAAAAAAGAAAGTTAATGCAGTACAACCATTTTTTGGCGATACTATAATACAAGACAGAAATGGTTCTTGTATACGTATGTCATCTACTCAATTACCAACTGGGTTCAAGTATATGGACAATACTATTCAAAGTCAGGTACCTTTTAAATCTACCGGTATACCGAGAGCTAAAAAAGGTCCGTTAGTCGTTCCGGAAGCAGCTGGTAATCCTATTATGCAGCTTACAGTTGGGTTTCCTGGACAGGCATCTAAAAGTTTAAAAAAATTAGCCGGTGGTTTAGGTACACCTCCTACATTAATTGAAAATATAGATGCGGATAAATCATTGATTTACTTGACTAGTGATCAAAGACTGATATATAAAATGACCAGAAAATTTCCTAATAGTAGTGCTAAACAGCCTAATACTGGTGGGCAGGTCTTTGAAACAAATTCAGATGGACTCTATAATGGTGCTAATAAAGGTACTATTTATAATACAACATCAAAAAATATTTCAACAAATTCTATCGCTGGACCTCCAGGGAAAAAAGGATTAGAAAATCCAGCACATGGTCCTGGTAAATTTCTTCCTGTTAATGCATATCCATCCGATCCAAGATCCAGATCTCAGATTGTTATTCGATCTAACAGATTAATATTTGATGCTCAACGAGATAGTATTTTAATGAGCTCGTTTAAAGATATCAAAATGGGTACAATGAATTGGCGCTGTGAATTAGACTCTACCATGGGATTGCTAGAAGAACTGATAAAACAAGTAGCTATACTTACAACTCATGTATATGATTTAGGTAATGGTCTGCAAGAACATATTGGTATCAATCAAAAAGTACAATATCCTACAGGTGTAGGTCCTACTGGTCCTTGTCTAACTACATATAAAACAGAATATGATCTAATGACAAGAAGAATTACAACGGATTTCTTACCAAATGTACAAGCTCGTTTAAAGGCAATAGATGTAATTGCAAAAGAATTCAAAACAATGCGTCGTACAGATGCAGAAAAACAAAAGAAAGAATCAAGTAAGTAAGGGATAGTAATGGCTGTAGTAAAATATAAAGATTCGTTTCATAAACAATTAGCAAAAAGTGGTACAGCTAAAACAAGTACATCACGTGAAAAAATGGCCAAGTATAATTTTGATAATGGCTTGCATGGATTCATGTTAGGAAATACTGTTTGTTATGATGATGATTCTGTAATTGGTAAAGGTGGTGGTAGGAAAAAGGGACAATATCCTCAAGCAGCTTTAGACTCGTGGACTCAGATAGCAGCAGCTATGTCAGCTAGATTTGCAAATGATCGTAATGGTAAATCAGTACCATCTTTTAAAGCAACTCCCGGAGCTACTAATCCGGCTGGTACTGGAATTCCTATATTAGGATTTCAGCCAGACCAGACACCAGTATTAATGGGGCCTCCGTCATTCCCGGGAAAAGCTAAAGAGGCAATAATTAAATGGTTCAAATTTAATTATGATTATGCATGTGAAACTTACAAGGCAGGATCGGGAGCAACTGATCCGCCAAATCTTAAAGAAAAAGATAAGATAGAAAAATTATTTAATGAATATTATAAAGCAGCTCAATGGGGTGCTGGTGGCATTCCATTACCAGCGATTATGTTAGATAAAATGCGTAGTCAACCATTTCCGGAGTATATGCCTTTCTGTAAACCACATAAGAATGCGCCTGGAAATACTGAAATATTAGAAGCCGGTAAAACAGTTAAAAAAGGAGCACTTGGATATGTAGTGGGAGAGTTTCTTTCAAATAAACAGTTTGTTGAAGTAATGAGCGGGACCGAACAAGAGACTGTTGAAATAGATGATAGAGGAAATAAAGAAGAAGTAGGAGTATTTAAAGAAGATGCTGCAAATTTAGATCGTAATGAATTTTTAATCGATGATGATTTTTATCTGCCGGCTATAAAAACAGCATTAGGTGCATCATACTCACGATTTCGTAGTAACGTTCAAAATGTTACGGGAGATGCAGGCCCATCTGGATTGCCTATTGATGGCAAAGAAATTGTCATTCCAGGAGAAGATGGTGCTCCAGATCAAAGACTTAATCCACCATTTTATAATCTAGATAGAAATGGAAATGGTTTGACTAAACGAGCAACGGCTGGTGGGCTACCTAATCCTAATTTCAATCAACCATTAGATGATCCGGCATATGGGGCAGCTGAGTTTGATGAGGAGTTGCAGGTAAGACATTGGAAAAATAATTCCGGTGGTGCTGGTACACCTTTGGTATATGGTCCTACTCGTGATAAAGGCGGTATATGGACCAACGGTATTAATCGTACAGGTACGCGGTTCGGTGATGGTGATGGCCCAGTAAAATGTTTCATGAAATTTGTAAAAGAAGATATTGGTACTGGTGATAATACATTTCCTGGAAATGATCCGCGTTCATGGGGGCCATGGAATGAATATGTCGGTACTGGTACAAATGGTGAGACTGATCCTGTATTGCGAAAAGCTGGCCTACATAAACTTGCATATAAATACATCGTACCTACAGGACTAGTTACGGCGATAAATACACCTAATACTGCTCTCGCTCATAAAGCCGTTAACGGAGCTCCGGGTTTTGATGGTGCTTGTTTACCGGCAATGAACAAACAATATTGGGGATTGCGAGTATTAGAAGCATTTCCTCAAGCCAAGACATTGGAAGAGGCAATCGGTGAAGCTTTAAAACCACCTAAAACAGATACAGCGGGTAACTTCGTAGTAGTACCTGGATCCGGTGGTATTTTAGATAAAGGTGGTTCTACATTTGTAGGAGGGCCGGCCCCACCTTTTATTGTAAAAGAAAAGGGCAGTCCTATGAACAAACAAAATGGATATAAATGGAAATTTAATAACGATGTAGTTTTATATAGCGGTGGAAAATTAATAGCCGGTGCAACGAACCCGGGCCCTAAAGGTAGTCCGTTTAAGCGTGGAGCTACTCCTACAGCTGGAAATTATAGAGATTTTTCAAAGAATTTAGTAGGTATCAATACAAAGATTGATGATAGAGTCAAAGGCGAAGCGCGAGGTGGTATGACATGGTTCGATGCATCAAAACAAATTATACCGCCATATGTGCCACCGCCGTTAAAACCACCATTACCAAATACAAAAAAATTCCCATTTTAACTAATCATTTTAAAATTGGTCTAATTCAATGTGTTCCATATTTATATAAAACGGAAAAACTATATGGACACTAAAAAATTTACAACTGTTCTTCGTAAGATAATTCGTGAAGAAGTTACAAAAGCAGTTCGTACTGAATTGCGACAAATGCTGACTGAGGATAAAGTTTCTCACAAATCAGTAATTGAACATGGCGTGCAATTGCATGATATGGTCGAACACCGACCTACAAAAAAATCTGTACGGAAAAAGAAAAAATATTCTGATAATCCAATGTTAAATGATCTTTTAAATGATACTACAACGTTAAAAGAAAGTTCGGATTGGTCATCAATGAATTTTAAAAGTGAAATGGCGCAGGCATTTGGTACAAATCCAAATGATCCGGTGGTGGCACCAATGACAGATTTACAAGGCAAACCGCTTAATACTAATAACGAACAAGTAGCTACAGTTGTTAATGCAATGACTAGAGATTATTCTGCATTAATGAAAGCAATTGATAAAAAACAAGGTAAATAGTGGCACAAGGAAGACCTATATATCGATATGAACCTAATAATTCTAATCCAGATCGCGCTGTAGGTATTTTATTACCTTTCAATAAAGCAGCGTCTGGACGTACAACTAGTCAAAATGAATTATCTGGGTCTATCGGTGGTGGCCAATTATTTAGGCAGTCATATACTACTGAAGAACAATCATTATCTAATTTTAGAAATTTGTTAATGACACGATATGGTGAGCGTTATATGCAGCCAACGTTTGGTACTAAAATACATGATATGGTATTCGAACCAAATACTGCATTAGTACGAGAAGAATTACAAGGATCGATTGAAGATGCTATAAAATTTTGGTTACCATATATTATAGTAAAAGAAATTGATGTAGTACCCGATGTTGCAAATTATGCATTATCAGTACGTATAAGATTCACTGTAGAAAATTCCAATGCGGAACGTGTTATAGTAATATTGGCTAATGAAAATGAGTTATTGGTATCTGATATTGATGTGCCTTTAGATTTAGTACAAGTAGGAGAATTTAATTATTAAGGAAATCAATGGCATTAGTTAAAAAAGATGTTAAATATTTAAACAAAGATTTTGCGCAATTTAGACAAAATCTTATAAATTTTACAAGACAATATTTTCCTAATACATATAATGATTTTAATGAAACATCTCCTGGGATGATGTTTATTGAAATGGCGTCATATGTCGGGGATGTTTTATCATATTATACAGATCAATCATTCCGAGAATCTGTACTTAACAATGCACAGGAAAGTGCTAATATTTTAAATTTAGCTCAATTATTTGGATACCAGGCTAAACTAAATACACCAGCTACTGTAATATTAGATATATTTCAATTAGTACCATCAAAAGGTACTGGTAATGCTACTGAACCGGATTTTGATTATGCATTATCTATATCAGAGAATGTACAAGTACAAACAGAAGCCGGTATTAATTTTGTAACAGTATCACCGGTGGATTTTAATGTCGATACAGCCGCCAATTCGCGTGAGGTATCGGTATATTCAACTGATACATCTGGTAACATCGAGTTTTATCTTTTAAAGAAACAAGTAGCGGCTAAATCAGGTGAACTTAAAACTAAAACTTTTGAATTCGATACACCTAAGCCATATGATAAAATAACTCTGCCAGAGACAAATGTATTAGATATTGTTGATGTAATAAGCAGTACTAATGATGTATGGTCACAGGTAAATTATTTAGCACAAGATACTGTATTTGATTCTATAGCTAATATTCCGTTTAATGATGTTGATATGGCTGAGTTTAGAAGTACAGTACCGTATATTTTAAAATTAAAACGTACTCCTAGGAGATTTGTTACTAGGATTAGAGATGACCAAAAATTAGATATTCAATTTGGTGCTGGTGTGAGTTCTGATTCAGATGAAGAATTAATTCCTAATCCAAAAAATGTCGGAATGGGATTGCAATATTTAAAACGTACAACAACAACCGATGTAGATCCTACTAATTTTTTAAGGACTAGTACATATGGATTAGCACCTAATAATGAAACGTTAACAGTTCGTTATACAATAGGTGGAAGTATAGAAGAAAATATACCTGGTAATTCATTGAATATTATTACCGGTATTAATTATAATAATATAAATACAGCGGATGTAAATCTAGATTTTGTAAAAAGTACTGTAGCTGCTAATAATCCAGAACCTGCAACCGGCGGTAAAACTAAACAAGATTTAGAATCTATACGACAAGAAGCCATGGCTAATTTTGCGGCTCAGAATAGAATGATTACTAGAGAAGATTATATTGCTAGGTGTTACATGCTACCAGCTAAATTTGGTAGTATTGCAAAAGCATATGTAATTGGAGATTCTCAACAAAATACAGAAGATAAATCATATCCGCGTGAAACTTTATCAAATCCATTAGCTTTAAATTTATATACTTTAGCATATAACGATCAAAAACAATTAGTCCCGTTAAATACAGCGTTAAAAGAAAATTTACGTACATACCTAGGACAATTTCGTATGTTAACAGATGCTATTAATATTAAAACATCTTATATTGTAAACATTGGAGTGGACGTTGATATCATTCCTACTCCTAATAGTAATAGCCAGGAAGTAATTTTAAGAGTAGTAAATCGACTGAAACAATTATTTAATGTAGAACGTATGCAGATTAATGGTCCTATAAATATACCTAATATCATGTCAGAATTAGATAAAGTAAGAGGCGTACAAACAGTTGCCGGATTGGATATAACAAATTTATATAATACTGTAACTGGATATTCTAAATATGTTTATGATATCAATGGAGCTACTAAAAATGGAATAATATATCCAAGTTTAGATCCTATGATATTTGAAGTTAGATTTCCTAATAAAGATATTAAAGGTAGAATAGTAAGTTAAAAAGGAAATTATATGTATCAATTATTTTATACGGAACGAGATAATACGTTATATGAACGGTTTCCGGATTTAAATGCGGGTATAGACCCTATATTGGAATTAACAAAGATAGCATCTGGATCTAATCTAAATGGTAATATACAGGCAAATACATATAATACACGTATATTATTAGATTTCGGAGCTCAGATAACAACATTAACTAATTTAATCAGTACTGGTAAAATACCTGCTTTAGGAAATAGGGCTAATAGAACATCAGTTTATTTGTCTATGCAGGCAGCTGATGCTAGTGATTTAAATTTATCATATACTTTAAAAGCTTTTCCTGTTTCTCAATCATGGGCAAATGGAAATGGTAATAAAGGTGATACACCTCAGACTAAAGTTGGTTCTTCGTGGTACAATAGATCTGGTGATGGAAAGGCTCAAACAGGCATTGCTTGGAATATTGGATCAGCAGCTAGCGGTAATTCAGGTCAAGGTGTTACTGAGACAGCTGGGGGTGGTACGTGGATGACTGGTTCTGGTTATGAAGCTAGTCAATCATTTTCAAATGAATTACCTCATATAAGAATGAATGTAACAGACATTGTATCTAAATGGGTTGAAGGTGCTATTGATAATAATGGATTTATAATCAAGCGTCCGGAGGTAGATGAAAGGTCTGGTGATATATTAGGAAACATACAATATTACGGAAGAGAAACTCATACAATTTTTATTCCTAGAATGGAAGTTGCTTGGGATGATCAAGTATTAACGGGTACTAGTTCATATGCAGAAATTAGTAGCGAAACATACGTACCATTTTTTAAAAATATAAAACGTAGTTACCGCGAGGCTGATAATACTATTTTCAGAATTGGTGTACGTCCAGAATTTCCAAATAAAACATATCAAACCAGTTCATTCTTTATTACCAAAGATAGGTTACCAACTTCTAGTTTTTATAGTATACAAGATACAGTGACACAAGAAACAATCATACCATTTGATACCAAAGCAACAAAAATTTCATGTGATACAAAAGGATCATTTTTTAAATTGCAATTAGATACATTTATGCCAGAACGATATTATAAAATTTTATTAAAAGTTGAACGTGATGGTGGTGATGATGTACAAGTACATGATGATGGATATTATTTTAAGGTTGAAAAATAATGGCAGATAATAGATTTACAAAAAGACCAGATGCTAAAGATGAGTTTGCTAATGAAATCAACACGAAGGAAATCATTTCAAAATATCTATTAGAAGAATTTCCAGCTGATGAAGTATTACAGCAAGGTAAATTATCAGAATCTGATGTGTTACCGACGATACCGGTAAAAGGACTTGCTTCTAGAAGCACCGCTACATCATTACTAGAAATAGACGCGGATGTATCTGCATCATATGCTCAATACAATATTAATAAAATGGTACCGGGTGTTGATGATGAAGAATTAGATGAGATATTAGATGATGAATTTGAATTTTATCTAGACCCAGATGATGGTGGATTTAGAGCGCCTGCAACCACCGGTATTTTTCTTATCAGTGTTGAAATAGATGATCGTCCATTTGATTTTCATGATACATATATAACTAGCGGTCCAGAAAATATTCCATTGTTTATTGCAAATGGCATGGAGGATGATGATATACTTACTAGTGTTTTTTGTGTTTGGTTTATTGAACGTGATATAGCAAGACCAATACCTAATTATAAAACACTTGAGGTAATGTTAACAGAGCGAGGCTTGACATATTCTGATATTGCAGAGGCTAATGAAGATCAAATGAAAGAATTTGATATGAGATTAGATGGTCGATTTAAAAATTATCCGGATGCTGATGTCGATGGGAATCCATTACCTAGACCAACTTTGTTTGATGAATTTGTAGCCAAATCAATTATTGACAGATCTAGAAACTGGACACCGACCATTAGATTTAAAGCAGAATATACACCCGGTGAAAGTAGTACAGGCGAAACCTTTTTAAGAGATCCAGGCGATTATATTAAACCATCGAGTTTAAGATCACAAGCTACATATATTCCAGAGTTAGGTAAAATGGTTAATGCACGTAAAGCGCGTGAAATTGAACGTGTTAGATTTGAATTAGCTAACGATTCTGCAAATATTTCAGAGGCGGCTTTACTTAATGCATTTGATAATGCAATCGATCCGTTAGAAGGAGCAGACCCGGATGATAAGTATTTTGACCAAGTATTTATAGTAACTCGATTTGAACGACTGCGTGCAGAATATGAAGGGAAACTAGTTTTGTTAAGATGGCCACAACCAGATTTTAGTTTAGATATAGTAGAAAATTTTTCTGATAATGTTTTATCTGATGATTTAATATTTGATTTGAGATTTATGATACATGGTCATTTAAAACAAGTATTGTCATTACGTACTTTAAAAGAAATTGCTCGTATTAATAATGTTGATACATCTGGATATGATCCTATAAATGAAGAGATTCCATTAGGAGATGAAGAATCGGAAGAGTTTAAAGCAGCGTTAGAAACATTGGATCTAGAACAATATAATGCGTTGAAAGAACGTACTGGTTTTATTAATTCGATGGTGGAAGCTGGTGGAATTGAAGTATTAGGAGAACAAAGAATAAAAACAGGTAATAGGCCAATATGGGATGATTTTGGACAGATTGCTCAAATAGACCGTTTAGATTTCGATGAATATAATTTATATGTCACATATTATAGTAATAATCTAGATCCATTTGGTATTAAAGAATTAACGCCATTTGAACCAGCCGGGTCTGTTGTATATTATCCGGCAAAGCGATATGAACAATTACAACAACAAGCAATCGCACAAGGACAATTTGATCAGGCTAAAAAGTCGATTGAAGAAATGTTTCCGCCAGTGGCTTCTCGTGCAGCTGAATTAAGTGCCAGGTTATCTGGTATACAGGGTGGTTTTAGTCAACAGTGTCAGGATGCCTTTGGTCCAAATTCAGATATACATCAAGTACTTTATAACAACAGAGCAAGCGAAGGCGTTCAATGGAAATTATTTAAAGAAAAAAATAGTGGTAAGATAAAAGAAAAGGGATCTCAAAAAGCATTTTTTAAATTATGTGAAGTAGAAGGTCGTGTTTTTTCATCAATGAGCAAATCGTCAGAAAATCATATATTTTTAGCCGATGGGAATTTAAATAAAGCATATTTTATAAATACAAATAACATTGATAGTAATAACCGAGGGCAAGCTTTAATAGCAACAAAAGGTACTCAGTCTGGTCTTGAATTATGTGACCAATCTATGATAAATGCAATGAATGCAGCACGTACTGGTACAACACCTAAATGGGAAATGGGTGATGATGGTTCAGCAGGTGATAATAAACAAAGATATGCTAGGCCGGAACGAGGTGGATCTAGAGTTAGGCAACAGATGAAAGATAGAGATTATTTTAAAGCTGGAGTAGCTCAGTATATATTAGAGTTTGTTATAGATCCAAAACGATATCAAAGTCAAGCAGATTCTTTACCAGATGATCTTATAAATGGTAAAGATACAGATTTGTATACGTTATGTATTGACGCAGATGATTTTTTAATAGATATACAGCGAGATATTAATGAAATAGAAGATTTTATAGCTAGTATAGATGAAAAGATTTTACAAGCCACTACAGTACAGGAATTATTAGATATTGAACAAAAATTACGTGATGGTAAAAATCTAGTCGAAGATTTTAATGATGAATTGTTTTCATATTTAGAATCATTACAAGCATATATTAATAATGAACGTAAAGCAATAATACAAAATATTGTAAATGCTATTCAATATGTACGTAAAAAAGTTAATGATAAAAATGATAAATATTATATAACTTGGGCACCGGCGTGTTCTAATATCGCTTCAGCATATGTATCTGTAAACACAGAATCATATAAGAAGGGATAATAGTTACTGAACTCATATAAGGCGATATTTATAAGTGTAATATGTCATTAGAAAGATTTTCAAATATAGTCAACATTCGTGAAACTCCTGGGTTATCACGTGGAGTAGATTGGAACCAAGGAGATATCGAAGAGTTTCAATTAGAACAATTAGCCGTACGGCCGGATGAGACACCTGTTGTAGAAATACATGTATATACACCCACTAATGAAGTATATTTAGGTGGTGGTCCTATTACTGATTTCGTTGTTAATACAGATAAATTATATATTGATTACAGCGAAGCTTTAAAGAAGTTTAATATTGAACGCGGATTTTTTAAAATCACTGTCAATGTTTATTATAATATAATAGGAACACCGGAGTTTCCAGAATTAGTAATTAAAGAAATTGCAGAAAATAATAGAGAAATTTTATTATCACCTATAGTTAGTAGAGGCGGTGATGATACATATGAAGATTTAATAGACTTATTTTTAGAAGAATATCCTAGTGCATATGAAAGAGATTTTGCATTAAATTTTGGCAGTAATAATATAGTACGTGTCATTAACTTTAAGAAGTTTTTAAATAATGATAAAATATTAGCTGTTAGATTATATGCCGAAATACCAGAGGAGATACAACCATTAACACGTGTACAGTTAATTGAATTAGCAAGTGATTCGTATATTGATAATATTAGTTTAGATCAATTGGCTCCTGTAATTGCTCCTTCGAATTTAAGAGGCCCAAATTTTGAAATTGAGACTGGTTATACAACTGTTACGGAAACAGATTTTAAATCATGGAATCAATTATTAAATGCAAATACTGCTACATCACAAAAAATTGTTGATAAATTCTTTTCTGGATCTGCAGGTGCTGAGTTAGGAATAGATTATACTGGTTTTGCAAATTTTGTATATTATGGATCAGCTAATTCACGTATAGATAATTTTCGATATAAATTACAAAATATTGAATTTTATGACAAACGAATATCTGAGTTAAATAATGTAAGTGGTTCTAGTTCTGGATCATTATCGATTAATATTAATAACACTCAAAAGAAAAAAGATTCATTAATAGGAGATTTTGATTCGTTTGAAAAATGGCTATATACAGAACCGACGTCTAGTTTAACAACACATGGTATTTCCGGAAGTTTAATCGGAGGTGCAGAATCATTTGCATTAACACCGTATCCAAAACGTTTAATATCTGGTCAGTTTGTTAATCATAATACTACAGGATCATTAGGAGATAACTGGTATTTATCTGCTTCGATTGCAGCTACTACATATGATGAACAAAATTCAAATCAATTATTAAAATCAATTCCGCAATATATACGAGAAGATTCTAATAACAGCGAATATGAAATTTTTATCAATATGATGGGCCAGCATTTTGATATATTATGGACTTATGCAAATGCATTAACACGTATACATAAATTAGAAGAAAATCCAAAGTTAGGAATTGATAAAGATATATTAGTAGATATTGCAAAATCACAAGGTTGGCAATTAACAAATGGATATCAGGCTAGCCAATTATCCAGATATTCATTGGGTGCAGATGCTAGTGGTAATTTTACATCGACCGGTAGTTTATTTAGTGTCAGTGACGAGGCTTTAACTGGAGAAGTATGGCGGCGAATTGTTAATAATTTACCACATATTTTAAAATCACGTGGTACAGAAAGAGGAATACGATCGTTATTAAATATATACGGAATACCTCAAACAATATTAAGCATTAGAGAATATGGAGGCCCGAAAGTAGGAAATGAATGGCCAGTCTTGACTGAAGATAGATATTCATATGCAATAAAATTTAATAGTGGTTCTTATTTACAATATGGAACTATCCATATAAGTTCTAGTATAGGCACATGGGGCCGGACAAGTCTTGGTAATGCTATTATACCTCCTATTACTAGAGAGTTTAGATTTAGACCAGATGTTACACAGAGCATGCTCTTGTATTCTCAAGTAAATGACGACGGAGATACAATTACACATATTGGAGTACAGCATACCGGTTCTATGTCTGGTAGTGCTCAATATGGTCGTATAAATCTTTGTTTTGCATCTGCGAGCGGTAATTCTCCGATGACAGCATCGACAGAATGGGTACCTTTATATAACGGTGAATTTTGGAATTTAAAATACGGTTGGTTGACAACTGGTGATCATTATAATACAGGCTCGAATACAGATACGACATATCGTATTGACGTGCAACATGCTTCAGATTTTGTTAAAGGTAAAATATCACATACAGCAAGTTTATCAATAACACCTACAAATGATGATCATTATTCTATATGGTCTTCTCCAGATAGTATAAATAATAATCTTGTACGTATAGGAGGATCGACTGGTTCATCTGATAGTAAAAATGCATATGCGTATATACAAAATCTACAAGGATCCGCAGGAACATTTAGTGGTTCGATGCAAGAATACCGCGAATGGTTAGAATTTGTCAATGAAGAGGGATTTAATGATCATACGTTGAATCCTACATCATATGTAAGTTCACTTACTGCAACATCATCATTTGATACATTGGTCCGGCAATATACATTAGGTTCAGATACGATAGGTATTCCATTAAATACAAATCAAACAATTATATCATCTAGCCATCCTAATCAATCAATCAAGAATTTTAGAAAGCCAATTGGTTCTGATAAGACAAATGCCGAAGCATATGGTTTTAGTGTACCGACTGATGTACAACGTGGTAATTTTATACCGGTAGAAGAGACATATTATGTACGAGGAGCTTCGCTCGGAGCTAGCAATCCTAGGTCGCAAAAAATACGATTAGAAGATAATGAATTGGTTAGACGACTATCACCTACAAATACTGGAGAAGTGTCTTCATTTGACAATGCTCCTTTAGACTCTAATAAATTAGGATTGTTTTATAGTTTCGCAGATCAGGTAAATAAAGATATTTTTAATCATACCGGACGTGTTGAATTAGATGATTACGTAGGTGATCCAGATGGTGAATATCAACAATCCTATAGTGATTTGAGATACTTCTCGAGAGAATATTGGAGAAAGTTTTCTGATGGGTCAGATGTAAATACATTTAATAGAATTTTTAGTCAATATGATTTTTCTATTTTTAGCCAGATAAAACAAACTTTACCAGAACGAGTAGATGAAGCAACTGGATTGTTAATTGAGCCTAATATATTAGAAAGATCAAAAGTAATTATTACAAAGCCTATTAAAGTTGATGAGCCATTTTATGATGCATTTGTACAACAAGTACAGCCGACTGCATCTAGTGATTCAAATTTACAATATGAAGGAATTATTGATAATGGTGAGACAGCTGTATTAACGCCTAGTGCTGAGAAATTAGATGATTTAACCGGTACTGCATACCAAGTACGATATACCGGAAGTATGCGATATTGTACTATTGAAACATCGCCTGTAGATGAAATGGCATCTTATACAGCTTCTATTATTGACAGTAATTTTACGGATCCTAGAGTAGGTGGTCCTGTTTTTAATAATGAGTTTGAAAATCAAACAATGCTGTTTCAACCAGATCATTCGTTAACGAATTTAAGTTCGTGGACATTAGCAGATCAGACTATAGATAAAAATGAATGGCAGCAAGGTATAGCAACTGGAGATGATGAATACCATCTTGCATCTAGCTATCGAGCAATTGCCGGTAGAAGAGATTTTAAACCGATTCGTTTACTAACAGAAAATACATATCCTCATGACGTGTTAGTAAAACCAACTATCACACTAAACATGTCTCAGTCGTACTCGTACGATGGAATAACCCCGACTTATAATTCGGCTATAACAGAATCAAATACAATAAGTCTGAAGATTGGTATGTACGATCCGGAAGAAGAAAATAATACTAGATCTCGTATATTAAATTATTTAGAAGCTACCGATGCAATTATTGATAGCGCTTCGATTAATAATCAAACCGATGTTAAAATTACATTAGATCCAGTTAAGGTAAAAGCTTATACAAATCCAGCATTTCATTTTAATTTCCTTGGCAATGCCGGCCGACAACCTGCCTCATCTTCTTTATCATCATCAATTGTAAATACTACGGTATCAGCATCATTTGATATATCAAATTACGGATCTGGAGATGCGTTTGTACAATTGGGAGATATTAGTACAAATGCATCTACTGGTTATGTGTTTTGGGCAGCTTTACAAGCAGCTGGTACAGATATTTATGTAGTTAGAGATAGCCCCACTTCTGCAGATTATAATGATGGCGCTAGTAATGTAAGAGCTGGGTATTTAGGTGCTATTGACGGAGATACTTTTGGTTCTGGTAATAATCAGCCGTTATCAGGATCGTTTGTTACTAGAGAAATTTTTGATGAACAGCCTGGTACATTTGCATCGAATAAGAATGGCGTCACATTAAATGCAGTTTCATCATCAACAACAATTCATAGTACAAGTTTTCCAGGAACGCCAAATATTAACATATCATTAAAAAAATTACATGTGGATTATGAACTACAAGAAGTATGTCATAGGGCGACAAATGAATTAATTGATAACTGTAGAAAAAGTAGTATTTATGATACGGTGATATATCATTATTCTGGATCGGATACTATTGCAAATAAATATAAACGTGATTTTGATGCGGCAGTCAGTGAATCAAAATACTTATTTTATAGCAGTAGTTTAATACAATCATGTTATCGTGATGATTTTTATCGGTATTCGGTACAACATATGGCAACAGTAGGAACGCAATTAACAGCTCCAAGTGTAAATTCGCCATCAGTTAATGCGGCATTAGGAAATAAACCAGTTGTAGAAATATTTGAAGTTAATGCCAATCAAATTTTCTATAACAAGACGCCAAAACAGCCATCTAGAAACAATAGACTAGATCCTGGTAATTTAAGCGTTAGATAATTTGCGAATAGCATATTTATTAATAAAGCGGAGTAATAATGGGATATTTAGATAATAGTACGATTACGGTGGATGCAATTCTAACTAAAAAAGGTAGAGAATTGTTAGCACGTGGTCAAAATGAATTTCAGATAACACAATTTGCGTTAGCGGATGATGAAGTAGATTATGATTTATATAATCCAGAGCATCCTCTAGGGACGGCGTTTTATGGCGCTGCAATTGAAAACATGCCGGTGACGGAAGCGTTAACTGATGAATCACAAATGATGAAGTATAAATTGGTCACGTTGCCTAAAGGTACTGCACGTATACCGGTCATATCAATTGGTCAAACAGAACTAGAATTAGGCGATGGGCAGCAAGCTGTTATTAGACCTGCAACAACTAATTTTGCGCAAGGCAATACATCATTTGGATATACAGCAATATTATCTGATTCTGATGCAGCTGAAATAGTAGCTACTAGATCTGCTCCTAATCAATCCGGAGCATCTGTTCCGCAATTTATTGGTGATAATGAAGCAGCTCAGACTGTAACGGTTACCGGAGCTGAATTCCAGATTACTGCAAAAGGTCAATTGACAAGTACACGTACGGCTACTATATTATTTATAGGTAATGAAACAGGTGGTAGAGCAACGTTAACAATAACTATAAGACCTACTCAGCTTCAGTCAATTCAAAACATCCAAGCATCATAAAAGGAAAATATAAATGGGATTAGCAAATAGACAAATCATACCGGGTCGATTAAGATCGAGAAATGCCGCAGCACAAGGAGCTGTTGAAGCAGCTGCGAGGCAATTAGCAGATCGGATTATACAAGAACGGTTGGCAGCTAGGCAGCGTTCAAGAAATGGACGTACATACAACAATTTTGATCCATTGGATGATGTTTTAGCAAATAACGTTGAAACTGTAACCGCTGGATTATTTTCTGGTAATACTGGTAGTTTAATGACATTCCATGTAGATTCTTCTGCAACTGCTCAACAAAATACGTATTTTAGAACTATATCTCAAAAAGCATCTAACGACCCATTATCAGTTTCTCAATTATCAATAGCATATGGTAATATTAATGGTTCGGGGTCAAAAGATTTAACTGGTAACTTAAATAATGATACTCCTAGTAGAGCAATTTATAAACAATATGGACAATTATTATTACAGCCATTAGATAAAAAGTTTACTATCAATGGCATTGATACAGATGATATTTATGTATTAAACTTTAATAGAGCTCGTTTTAAAGAAAAAATTGATCCAGGCAACATAGAAATTAACTTAGCTCAATTATCAGGATCATTTCAGAATAATAATAGTAATACAGGTTCTAATGTTAAAATAGCCGGGACAAATAGAGTTATATCATTAATTGATGATTCGTCTTTAAGCCCAGCATCGATTGGTGAATCCGGCCGTGTTTATAATATAGTATCCGGTACGATTGATGATGGTACAGTGTTTTTTCCTAATGCAGCTAACTTACAGCATTATGGTTTATTATATCCAGAGGCTGGAATTGCAGTATTAGATGGTAAAGCATTAAATGCATCTGCTTCGTTTGGTACCGTATCGGGATCTGGAGTACAAGGTGATAATGCAATGAAATTATTTGCAGCTATGTCAGCATCGGCTGTTATTGGAGCCAATCCGGGTAGGAATTATGGATTACAAGCAAGGTCATCAGAACAAGTTAAATCAACATATTACTTTGTAAGAGTTAAAAATGGTGATTATAATTATTCAAATAATCCATCTTTTGTTTCTGGATCAAATGGTGATTTAGCATTTACAACTTTTATTAATAATCCTCAAACTTTTATTACAACAGTTGGAATGTATAATGATAGACGTGAATTATTAGCAGTTGCTAAGTTAAGTAAGCCTATATTAAAATCATTCACTAGAGAAGTATTAGTTAAAGTAAAATTAGACTTTTAATATAAGATAAAGATATGCCAACGATACCATCAGTATTTCGTAATATTCGTAAAAATGATGTACACCAAAGGCCGTTTAAAGCATATAAAAATTATATTGTAACAGAAACGGATGCGGTAGCTGAGAAAAATGCAGTGCAACGAGCACTTCATAAAAAAGTAACACCTCATGTATCTGATGCGACTTATAACTATCCTCTTAATTCTACTGATAATACTAATCAACATGTAATATGGAATTGGATTGACCATCGATATTATCGCTATGGTTATGATCAAGCACGTTGTCATGAATTAACAGATATAATGAAAACTGAAAAGTTTTATTTTTGGAATGCCTCAATTTTATCTGTACCATATCACCAAATGGGCGAACGAATAAAGCCAAATTCAGTTGTATTGCAGACGTTTATCACCGGCTCATCAACTAATAAATTTAATGCAAATTTTAGAATAACAGGATCTGATGATGGATTGGGTAATTTACGTGATTTATCTGTAAATGAATTTTATATGGCATCGTCGAGTAATGATATGTTCTATCTTAGTTTTAATGAACAATTTCGTAAATTTGATGATAACTTTGGATTGATTAAAAGTAACCAAATATCTTATAAATTAAGAAAATTAAATAAAAAAGCTACAATATCAAACGTAAAAATTGAACCAGGAATTTCGACAGTAGTATCCGGTAGCGGAGTGACTGGCGTATATGCACCATCTGGAATAGCTGGACAATTTACTAGTTCTTTATCAAGTTATATTAGCATACCACATAATGAAAACTTTAATGAATTACAGAGATGTGACGATTGGGGAGTATCGTTTTGGATGAAACCAAATAAATCAACTGTTACTGATGCTAATGTTTTAATATCAAAATTTGCAAATATTACTGAAACATATTATGACCAACGTAATGGCATGCAAAAAGTACATACTATTAACAAACCAACGCCTAAAACACCATTATCATTAAATAATACTCGTACACCATTACATGTAGTACATAAAGATAATAATATACATTACATATCTTCAGATGGTTCTAAACAAATGCATATATCTGCTAGTTTATCTTCGATTGATGGTTGGTCACATGTATTCATACGTAATCATGAAAATGTATGTAAATTATATGTTAATGGCGTGGCCACCGGGACATCATCTTCTATTTCTAGACAACCAACTGCAAATCATGCAAATATATTATTAGGTACTGATACATTAGATTTACCAGCTGGTAATAATTATAATGGTGCATTAGCTGAATTACATTTATATAGTTATGGTTTAACGGATTTAGAAATAGCTTCTTTAGCTAATAATGATTTTTATACAGGTTCATTATATCAAACAAATAGAATAGGTAATGTATTTTATAAGAATGGGCAGATAGTAATTTCATCACCAATGCCAAAATATCAGGATATATTATTTACTGGCTCGTTTGCTGATAACTCGACTTCGACGGATGGATCGCCTAGCGGGTTGCCAAATAAATTTAGATTAAAGTATAAAGGTCAATATACTATTTATGAGAATGAAGTGATGGTACGAATTCCTATGGGATCTTTTAATGTATCGACAAATCCTAGTGCAACATATAGACCAGCCACCGGTATAAATAATTCATGTAATGACGTTGGTGCTGGTGCTGAAACATTTAATGGACCTGGTAGTTTTCGTAAAACAATGTTTATAACCGGTTCTGCAAAACCTTATATTACAACTGTAGGTTTATTTAATGATAAAGGCCAGATGTTAGCAGTTGGAAAAATGGCCGAGCCGTTAGAGAATAGAGATGATATTGATATGAATATTATCGTTCGTTGGGACTTTTAGTATATTTATATTAAAGGTTATACATGGCATGGAGATCAAAATCTAAAATACGTGCAAATGCAATTAAACATGGTTATCGATCTGGATTCGAACATAAGGTATCAGAACAATTAACTGAGTCTAAAATTAAATTTGGATATGAAGATACCGTTATCAATTATACTAAACCAGAAACTCAACATAAGTATACAATTGATTTCAGATTACCAAATGGAATATTAGTCGAGACAAAAGGCCGATGGGTCATTGAAGATCGTAAAAAACATTTGTTAATAAAAAAACAACATCCAGAGTTAGATATCAGAATGGTATTTCAATCAGCAAATACAAAGATCCGGAAAGGTTCCAAAACTACATACGGCGATTATTGCGATAAGCATGGAATTATGTGGGCAGAAAAAAAGATTCCAGAAAGTTGGTTAAAAGGTTGATCTTATGAGATTAATTTTATATATTCATATATAATATAAATTTGTATTTTATAAAAATGATTATTTTGAATGTAATGAAAATAATTATTAAATATAAATACGACAATGACTTATTGTAAGTAAGTATTGAAAATAATAGATAAATGAGCAACTTTCCAATCGTAACGTTATTAGAATCGGTATTAGGAAAAGGACGTATCAAAGCAAATAATAACGTTGCTTTCAATTGCCCTTTTTGCCATCACCATAAACCAAAGCTAGAAGTAAATACTCAATCACAACATTGGCATTGCTGGGTATGTAATGCTGCTGGTCGTAAACTACCTATTTTATTCAGACGATTAAACGTTGATAGAAAGAAGGTATCTAAATTAATTGTATTATTAGAAGATGTTGAATATCGTCCTAATAAAACTACAACTGATACACCTGTCCTACACCTACCCGAAGGATTCAAACCATTATGGGAATTTGATAAATCATCACCGGAGTATAGAAACGCAGTATTCTATTTACGTAAGAGAGGTATTAATATTCAAGACATTTTAAAATATAGAATTGGATATTGTGATACTGGTCCATATAATGGTAAAATAGTCATTCCAAGTTTTGATGCAAATGGTAGTTTAAATTATTTTGTATCACGTGCATATTATGAAGATGATACATGGAAACATAAAAATCCGGATGTATCAAAAGATATCATTGGTTTTGAATTACATGTTAACTGGGATATGCCAATTATTTTAGTAGAAGGTGCTTTCGATGCAATTACTATAAAAAGAAATGCAATACCATTATTCGGTAAGACTATTTCAGATACATTAAAAAAACGAATTGTTGAACGAGGTGTAAAAACAATTTATATTTGTTTGGATGATGATGCTAAGAAACAAGCAATTGAAGTATCAGATTATTTTATGTCCAATGGCGTGCAGGTATATCTAGTAAAATTACCAAATGAATCTGATCCATCAGACCTAGGATTTGAAAAGATAAAAAATATTATAGATGATACCTGTGAATTAACAGGAATGGGTTTAATGCAAGAAAAAATATTATGCAGAATATAAATATTGGAATTGATAAGATTGATAAGATCTTTCATATAGCTGATGTACATGTACGTAACGTAAATCGTCATAAAGAATACCAAGAAGTATTTAAACAGTTGTATGCTTATATTAAAAAACATAAAACACAGAATAGTGTTATTTATGTAGCTGGTGATGTGGTGCATGCTAAAACAGATATGTCTCCAGAATTAGTTGAACGAGTAGGCGAATTTTTCAAATCACTAGCTGATATTGCACCAACAATATTAATTACCGGAAATCATGATTGTAACCTAAATAACTCTAATCGTTTAGATGCGTTGTCTCCCATCGTATACGCCTTGAATCATACTGACTTACACTATCTTAAAGACAATGGTATATACAAGCTATCGAATGTACACTTTAACGTAATGTCGGTGTTTAATAAGCCGGTTGAGTATATAAAAGCTTCGGAATTTGAAGGAGATATTAAGATAGCATTGCACCATGGAGCTGTAAATTCTGCTAAGACAGATATTGGTTATGAAATAACAAATGAACATGTAACGACTGATCTATTCAAAGGACATGACTTGACATTGCTAGGAGATATTCATAAACCAGCTCAGTATTTAGATGATGAAAAAACTATTGCATATCCTGGTTCATTAATTCAGCAGAATCACGGAGAAGCATTAACACATGGAATATTAGAATGGAACCTTGATGATATGTCATCTAAATTTGTAGAGATAAAAAATTTATATGGATATTATACATTTGAAATTGATCAAGGTAAAATAATCAATCCAAGTCCTAATATACCAGCTAAACCAAGACTTCGAATAAAAGTTAAAGATACAGCGACTTCTGATTTAAAACGTATTGTATCTGATATCCGTAAAAATTATAAAGTGCAAGAAATTGCAATTCAAAAAATACATGCTTTAAATAATAATACTAATCAGAAAGTATCAATTGGAAATGTACGTGATGTGGAATGGCAAAACAATGTTATATCAGATTATTTAGATTCGGAATTTGCTGTTTCGGATAAAATGTTAGACGTGGTACGTCATATTAATCGCACTGTACATTCTAAAATGACCGATGTTCAATTAACCAGAAACGTTGCATGGGTACCAAAATATTTTGAATTTTCAAATATGTTTAGTTACGGCGAAAACAATACAGTTGATTTTTCAAATGTAATTGGTATTAATGGATTGTTTGCTCCAAATGCTGCTGGTAAATCAACATTATTAGATGCCTTAGCATTTTGTTGTTATGACAGATGTAGCCGTACTACAAAAGCAGTGCATATTTTAAATAATAAAAAATCTACATTTGAATGTAAATTTGAATTTGATATTGATGGTAAAACATATTTTATTGAACGCCGTGGTAAAAAACAAAGCAATGGCCATGTCAAAGTAAACGTAGATTTTTGGACAGTTGATAGTAACGGTGATAGATTATTATTAAATGGCGATCAAAGAGATTCTACAAATAAAGTTATCAAAAAATATATTGGTTCATATGATGATTTTATATTAACTGCATTATCTTTACAAAATAACAATACTGGATTTATTGACATGTCTCAACGTGAACGTAAAGAATTGTTAACTCAGTTTTTAGATATCGATGTATTTGAAAAACAATATCAAATAGCAGCAGAGGATATACGAGATACCGCGGCGTTGATACGAGAATATAAACGTAAAGATCATAGTTCGATAATAGCTGAGGCTGAAAAAACAATTGAACAACAAACTCCGCCATATGAACGCATGTCAAAAGAAAAGGTAGAGCATGATAAAATGTTCAATGACCTTAACGATATCATAGTAAATTTAACAGCTGAGTTAATAACAATTTCTGATGATGTATTGACCATAAATGAAGCTCAGCAAAAAATTAATAAGTTAAAAGAATCGCGTGAAGAATATGATATATTTTTACAAGCCAAAAAAGATTTAATACAATCATACAAAGATAATATATCAGAGTATACTGAACAAGCATCTGAATATGACAGGCCTGCATTAGAAACAGAAAAATCTGAAATGGATCATAATCGTATTTTAATCAAAGATATTTTAAATAATAAAATACCAATACTCGAATCAGAAATAAAATCAGCAAAAAAATTAGAATCAAAACTAGCTGATCATAGTTGGGATCCGGATTGTGAACATTGTATGGCAAATCCATGGTTACATGAAGCTCAAAAAGCATCTGATGATTTACCTAAATTAAATGATAGATTATTAGAATTAAAAAAAGAAGAACAAGATCATCATCATGCAATATTATATTCAGAGGCTCATAATCAATTAGTAAATTTGAATGAAATAGAAGATTTGATATCTAGTACAAATAGGATATTAGAAAAGGAAGAACAGATATTAAAATCATATCACAGTAAAACTCAATTACATGATACCTGGATGACATCTGCAGTATCTAAATTAAATGAAGCAACTCAACATAAAAATGATATTGAATTTAATAAATCAAAACGAATTGAAATTAATGATGTTAAATCTGAACGAGATGATATTTCTATTACAATAAAAGATTTAGAAGATAATCTACAAACAATACATGATAAAATTAATCTGGCAGAGAGATCTAAATCAGAAGCAAATACAGCAATTGAACGATTGGCTGAATTGGAAATGCAATATAAAGGTTATGAATATTATCTGAAATCTATAAAAAGAGATGGCGTGCCATATCAATTGATTGCAAAAATAATTCCGCAGATAGAAACTGAAATAAATAATATCTTAACTCAGATAGTTGATTTTACAGTTGTGCTGCAAACAGATGGTAAAAATATAAATGGTTATATTGTATATGGTGATGATAATTATTGGCCTTTGGAATTAACATCTGGAATGGAAAAATTTATATCTTCATTGGCTATACGAGCATCATTAATTAATATCACATCTTTACCTAGACCAAATTTCTTAGCAATAGATGAAGGCTTTGGAGTATTGGATTCTGAAAATTTAAATAATATGTATATGTTATTTGATTATTTGAAATCTCAATTTGGTTTTGTATTATGCATTTCTCATATTGATGCTATGCGTGATATAGTTGATAAATTGATAGAAATTAAAAAAGTCAATGGATATTCCAAAATAGATTTTTCGTGATATTTATAATAAAGGGAATGGCAAATGGCGATACGAAAAATAGCCTTTAAACAAAATTTAATTGAAGAATATGATTATCTGACTATAGATGAACAGCCGTTTTCTGATGGGTTCTTTAATATAGTAGATTTTCCTGAGAAACTAAAAGCCGGTAAAAATTTATTTAAAATACGTACGAATACACAGGTATTTGTAGATAATAGTTTACTACATATAGAAGCTGTAGATTTTAATGGCAATCCTATTTACGTAGAACCGTTACAGTATATCGAAAAGGACGGTACTAGAGTCATTTCACTTTACATATACCCAGATACATCCCCTGGTTTAGCTCAAATATATATCGCCGGCCGTTTAGAATTTTTTGGTGGGCAGCGTATCCCATTTAATCGAGATTTTAATTCGAATATACATACAGATATACCTAATGTTATATGGCAACGATCAATACCAGTAGCGCCTACAGCACCCAATGATTCAGAAATAATATTTGTCGAACAACCTTCATTGACTATATCAGAAGTTGTGCAACCATATTTACAGCCGGTTAATATATTTAATGTATTCGCTGAGCAAACATCGAGTCAAGCCGGAGCTACATTAATAATCGATCCTATTATAACTACGATTGGCAATACACAAGACACCGCAAATCAAGCACAACAAGGAGGTACTTCAGCTGCAACTCCTACCTTTGCAACTCAATTTTTTGACTTTTCTGGTAATCAAGAACAATTAAATGGCACCGGTGGAAGTCAAATGGTCAATCCGCCTCTTAATTCATTAAACGGTGACTCGTTATTAACAACGACAAATTTTCCATTGAAGTCAGATATGGAAGGTGGTATATTAGAAATACGAGATCCATTTATATCAGTACCCGGTCAAACAGCTACAGTTATTTATAAAGGCGTTGCTTCTGTCATTCCATCAAGCCAACTTGATAATGCCGGGCAGACACTTGGCGAGACTCTCGCCGGTCTTTCATTACCGGGTGGTAATGTTACCCCGCCTTCACCAGCCCGATTATCCGGATCTATGAAATTTGCAATAACATCAGTACTGAGCAGTACTCAAGCGCGTATCGCTCAATATGGAGGATTTCATAACGAGGCTGATAATGCATTTGGTCCATTTGCGGTACGTACAGCTCAAAATGTCGTGCCATCGGCAGTACCATTTGGTTTAGCTACAGTAGGAAGCTTAACTGATATAGATAAAATAGATTCTGCAACTGATTTTACTGCATCATTCATACAACCAATGTCAGTAGTATTTACAGAAAATTCATCTTCTTTTGCCGATATTATCATTGCAAATACAGAACCAGAAACGGGAGATGTATATCGTATAAAGACATTATATAAACCTAGTGGATTTTTTGGTGATTTTATTGATTTAGGAGATACCATATTAGAACGCCAGAATATCCTAATTGATACAGCATCATTAGAAACTAGTATAACAATTGGTTCGGCTTATGAAAGATTTGGTAATTTTGAAAGTTTACAAGAAATAGAAAAATATTGGGAAACATCATCATTTGATGGGAATACGATAAATTCTACCGGCGGTGCAAATGTTAATAAAATAAATTTGGCGTATAATGAAGATATTTTAATAGGCGGTGGTGAATTGACGATGGAATGGGCAGGCGCGTCAGATAAAGAAGCACCGGTTAATGCATCCAGCGTCTTTAATATACAAAAAAAATATAGACCAAAAGTATTTAAAAATACTACATATATACTTAATTTCCAAGTTGGGCTACCAAATAATATTGCAGAATATAGTACATTAGATTCTAATATAACAAATAACCGAATGGATGTTTATATATCTGGATCGACAGTAACAACAGAGCCACAATTTTTAAATATTACTGTAGGTGACACAAACCCAGAACCTAATGAATTAGCAACATTGACCGAAGGTTATGCTAATGGTAAACAATTAGGTAATCGTATCGGTACTATCAGATCAAAAGACGCGCCTGGGCTAAAAGCATCTGTTACTATGCAGTTCCGTGCTGATCAGACAGGTGAAATGGATATAAAATTTGTTACTAGAAAAGGTTCATGGTTAATAGGTGAAATTGAAATATTAGCAGATAAGCAAACTGGATTTTCTCCAAATTATGTGCGAGTATTTAAACGTATCCCAACTGAGCATTTGAAAACTCCATTAACGTTTAAATTTCAATATTTTGATTTTAGAGGTAATAAGGCAGATTTAGAAACTGTTGCATATGGCGCAATATTCAATGGTGGTAATTTATATGTACAAGGAAATAATAATCTTATTACAGGTTCTACATATGTTGCTTCCGCGGTAGGAACGGGTATAGAAATGTCAGGAGGAAAGTCTGGATATCTACGATCGACAAAATATGAAGGATTTATATCGGCATCGGAAGGCAAAGGCCCAGCAGGTTGGTTAATGTGGTCTGGATCTTCTGCATTGAAAATTGGAGCAGATACATATGAAGGAGTAGGATTAGAACTCATAGCTAATTCAGAATCATTCTTCCGTTATCGATCAACACCATCCGAAGTGATTATCAAAACAGATAAATTCTTTTTAGGCTCAGAAGCAACTCAGTTTGTAAGCGGTGCAAATGGAAACATTGAGATATCATCATCATTCTTTCATTTAACGACAGATGGTAATATAAAAGCTCAAGGTGGTACGATTGGCGGTACTACAATATCAAGTACAACATTACAGTCTACAGAAACTTTAGCAGCACCGGATGGAGGCCCAGCATTCCAAATTAATTCAGATGGTATTATCTCAGGTTCTGATTTATTTGTACGACAGGTATTTGAACCGGCTGGCGGAAGTGCCACTCAATTTGTATTAGTAGATACTACAACAGGAAAGTTGATAGGAAGAAACATTGGCCGGCAAGTAGTCCAAGATACGACTGAATATGAAAGAAAAAATGTAAGTGATGGTGCTAGTACATATACAACTGTTGCCACATATGTATTTTCGTTAATGCCATATGAAGATACAATAATTGTAAACGCTGATACGCAGGCACAAAATTCAGTAGATACGACAACTCAACTTGGCAAGGCTCGTTTTCAATACGCACGTGCTGTTACCGGATCATATGGAGGAGCATCATCAACTGAAAAATATGATGAATGGGAATCGTTGGCTGATATAGGAACATATTCGCAGGCGGTGACTTCTGGTGAATCATATGATTCTCGTTCCGGCGGCCCCGGAAACAACGAACTAAAAAAACTCTTACCAGATGCAAGTTTAGCAACTAAAATGAAAATAGAACTGCAATTACAGAATAGAAATACATCTGGAGGGACGAGTAATTCAAAAGCTGTTCGTATTAAAAACATTTCTATAATAGCAACCTCAGCATTTGCAGGAGATTTTTCTACGCCTGGGGAATTAGCACCATCAAGATAAAACGGTTGATAATTAATCAATGTAAATATTTATTAAAAAAGATTAGGATATATGAAATATTTTTCTTATCTTTATATATAAAGAAATCATATGGAACTAGGTAATTGGTTAGCGGAAGCTATAATATCAGAAAATAACATTAAAAACGTAATAGTAATCTATCCCGGTCGTTTTCAACCCATGGGTAGACACCATGCAGCGGTATACAAAAAATTGGCATCTAAATTTGGAAAGTCAAATACTTATATTGCAACTTCTGATAAAGTGAAATTACCAAAGTCACCACTAAACTTCAAAGAGAAGTTTCAGGTAATGAAACAGCATGGTATTACAAATGTAGTACAAGTTAAGAATCCATATCAATCCATAGAAATAACTTCTAAATATGATCCTGATACTACCGCAGTATTATTTGCAGTTGGTAAAAAAGATATGACAGAAGATCCGCGATTTAAGGTTGGTACAAAAAAGAATGGCGATCCAAGTTATTTTCAGTATTACGATAAAAACCAAGGTAATCTTCAACCATATACTAAACATGGTTATTTGATTGTAGCACCTCATGTTGACATCCAGATTCCAGGATTTGGAGAAATGTCAGGGACAACGTTACGTCAAGTATTAGCAACGGCAGAACCTAAAGTATTTAAAGATGTTATGGGATTCTTTGATCCTAGGATTCATGCAATACTCAGAAGTAAATTTGCAGAAGCATTAGGTGAACAGATAAATGAATTTGTTTGTGAAGTTAATATGTCAGCATTGTTAAAAGAGATATCTGTGGCTAACGGATCTAAAAAAGACGTAGATGATGGACCTAGATATTTTTATGGTAGTCAAAAAGCATATGAAACCGATTCTAAAACAATGGCAGAGGCGTTAGGATATTCTGTATTAGATTATATTATGGACGGAGGTATGACCAATTTTGGTAAGACTAGTTTTCCGGATGGTCCGCCTATGGGTGTATCATATTTCCCGGTAGGTGATGCAGGTGCAAAAATGGCTGGTACGGATTACACTGGTAATATAAAAGGTAAGCCTGCTTATAGAAAATGGCAAGGTTATATTAAGAATGTAGCAACTCAAGTTGGATATAAATTCTTGAACTTCCTAGGAGCAGAAGATTCCATTGCCAGTTCTAAAGCCGAGCCATCTAAACCTCAGCCATTAGTACAAGAACAGATCCAAGATAAAGAATGGTGGTCATCTATAATGGAAGATATTACAGTACCAATTAATATTGGAGATACTGTGTTAGGTGGTCGTTTCAAAAATAAAAAAATAGTTGTCAAGTCAATTGGTAAGAATGAAAAAGGTGATATTACAATTAATGGACGTCCATTATTAAAATATAGAATACCTGAACGAGAGCCGTTAGAAGAAGATGTATCAAAATACGTAAAAAAATTATCTGAAAAATTCAAAACATTCTTACAGAAAATGAAACAGGAAGGCCGAGAGACTAAACAAGCGTTTCAATTGATGTTAAGATCGATGCAAGGCGAAACGTTGACAAAAAATGAGAAGATTGAAATAGGTGAACAAATGAAAGATGTATTGAAGTTGGCAGGGTTTACTGCAGCATCAATATTACCTGGAGGATTCATTTATTTATTGTTAACTAAAGTAACAGCTTTGAAAAAACATTTGGTGCCATCATCATTCCTAGAAGGTGTATTAAATGAAGCAAAAGCCAATACACATTTAACTCATTTAGAGGAATTGATATTGACTCAAGGCGAAGCTGGTTATAAACAAGCCAGAGAAGTTCTAATCGAACTAATTAAAAATTTAAAAGGAAATTCAAATGCAAAAGTTAATACAACAGTTAAATGGGATGGCGCACCTGCCATGTTTGTGGGAATCAATCCTGATAATGGTCGCTTCTTCGTAGGCACAAAGTCTGTATTTAATAAAGATCCTAAGATTAACTACACGAATGAAGATATTGAACTCAATCATGGCCATGCCCCGGGGTTAGCAGATAAGTTATCTCGAGCATTGAAAGTATTACCGATACTAGGAATTAAAGGAATATTGCAAGGTGATTTTATGTTTGATGATTCGACATTGAAAACTCAAGACATCGGTGGTGTTAAACATTACACATTCCGGCCAAATACAATTACATATGCAGTAGAAGCTGATTCGGCATTAGGTAAACAATTAGAAGCCGCAGAATTTGGAATAGTATTCCATACGGCATATAAAAGTTTAGATTCGAGTGCAGAATTTGGAGCAGATGTATCTGGACTAAGACGTACACCAGCCGTTTGGTTTGATGATGCTTTCTTTAAAGATACAACCGGTACAGTGTTGTTGACAAATGATGAGGCAAAAAAGGTAGCTAGTCTAATTAAATCAGCAGATGCTATAAACGTTGATTATGATAAATTACCATCATCATTATTAAATATATACATTAATAGTGAGATAAGGACAAACCAATTCCTAGATAATCCTAAAAAATCGTTTGAAACATTTAAAGCTTGGGTTCAAAGTAAAATTGATAAAAAGGTTGATAAATTAAAATCAGAACGAGGCAAACAAAAAGCTATTGTCACCGGAGAAGCTCAAATGGTTTCAATTGAAGATGCTAGTCAAGATATTATCAATGTATTTAATCTGAGCAAATTATTAGCAGAAGCAAAATTAGTATTTGTCAGAAAATATAATGATGCTGTTTATAATACAAAACATTTTAAAGATGATGGCCAAGGAGGGTTAGCAGTAACAGCTCCAGAGGGTTATGTTGCCATTGATAGATTTGGTAATGGTGTAAAATTAGTAGATAGATTGGAGTTTTCCAGAGCTAACTTTGCAATGGATAAAGGATTTGCCAAATAACTTATATTCTATTACAATACCTACATATTTATATAAAATATTAAACAAGGACATGATATGAAAGAAAATGAACTACGTGGAGTAATACGTAAACAGATAAAAAAAATATTATCTGAAGCACCTAGGCTAGGAGCCGGCGGAGCAGAATTAGAAAGAGGATTAGGTAAAATTAGTGGAAGAACATCACGATTTACTAAGCGTCAAAGAGTACAATCCGTATTGCCGGTATTGAAAAAATTTAACATACAAGCTGGTGATTTACCATATATAAAAGCTGCGTTATCTAAAATGGATAAAGAAGATCAGCCAGAAGCAGAAGTAGAAGAGAATTATACAGCAGGTCTTGATGATGGTGATGCTGGTTCTATGGCATCTAGTGAAGCAGGTAAATCTCTTGGAGAAGGTGCATTGGATTCAAAAGGAGAGAAGCTAGAAAAAACTCAAGCATTTCAGATGTTGAAAAAAGCATTGAATTCTAAACCAGCAAACCAACAAGCAGAGTTTGTTATGGATCTCATTAGCAAAATGGGAATGGATGATAGCGCTAAGCGTAAGCTCAGAATGAAAGTTAAGCAGATAAAATAATATGTCAAAGTTACAAAATATAAAAGCTGTTAAGCAAATGATAGCTGGGGTTCATAAATCTCAGACAAAAACAACAGTAGGTTATACAGGTAAACCAAAAGAAAAAAATGTGTTAGAAACATTTGAAGATGGTAAGCCAAAAGTATGGATCGAAGCTGATGCCAAAGGAATGGAATGGAAAGTTGAACAACATGATGGGTTTCGTAGTAAAAAGCCAGCTAACAGCGTCCGAGACATGATAAAAGATTTGTTGACAGCACCTACACACTGTCCTTGTTGTGGTTCAAAAATGAAAGGTGTTGATGAAGAACGATTAAATCTTAAGATGTGGTTTATTCATAAAAAATGTTTTGATTGCGTGCTTAAAGAAGAAACAAAGATCAGGTCAAAAGGAAAAGATGCTTGGCAAGAATATTCACGAAAGAAAATGTTAGCAAATGCTGAAGGCTGGTTGAAAGATGCTGATAAAGAAGTTGAAGTTCTGCGTGATTCAATGAAATTGCAATTTGTTCAAGGAGCGGATGGTAAAATGGAAAATTGGGACCAGACAGCATTCTTTGAAAAATTTGATGATGATTATAAAGAGTTTAGAGAAACTTTGTTAGATAACCTAGGAAAAGAAGATGGCAAGTAAAAAAGTAAACAAGGTCGGTAAAGATTTTGATAAGGTAGTTGATGAAATGAGAAAATTAGCTCCTAAATTTGCAAAAGCAGATGGCAAGGAGAAAGAAAAGATTCTGAAAAAATTAAAAGAATTAACTGCCAAGAAAAAAGATCTTAAAGATGAAATAGAACGCACAGTAATGGATGCTGAAAAAGACGTTGATCTTCAGATTGAAATCAAACAAATGATCAAATCAGTATTATCCGAATCACTTAATGAAGTTGCAATGAGATCTAACATTGTGCAGAAATGGAAGAACTCAGATGTTGTAATGGATGACATGGAAAACTTTTTGGAAATGTTATATAAAGATGGCAATTACGATACAATGGATGATATGAAAAACACATTCAAAGTATTGTCTAGATTGGCAGGTGATTATATGAAAGCGATGATGTAAGGAGCGGGATGTCTAATATAAAATTAAAAGATTTATTAAAAGAAACAATTGATGACCAAGAAACTAAAGAGCTTGAAAAAGCAATGGGATCCGGATTCAAAGATTTAGAAGCTGCATTATCATCAATGGAAGATGAAGCTAAGGCAGATGTAGCACAAGTAGATGAATCAATTTTAGAAGGCCAGCTCGATGAAAAAGGTCAATTAAAAGAAGAATTGACAACTGTTGCTATCATTGGTATTTTATTAGCAGCTCCTAAATTAGTTGAACTTATGGTTAAAGGATTATCTAAACTAATTAAAGTATTTAAAAAAGTAATGGGTAAAGGAGAAGGTAAAGATGATCCGGAAGGAACAGCTGCTAAAATAATTGAATTTACTCATAAATGGCATAAGTCATATATTAAAGCATTGCGTTGGATTCTAAAAGTAACAGGAGTATTTAAAAAAGCAAAAATTACATCAGATGCAAATCAAATGAAAGCTGCTTCAATGCTTTATTATACAATCATTGCTGGATTAGCAGTTTATAGCGGCGTAGGTGCAGTTAGTGCTTTTAAATCAGCAATGGCATCTGCAGGATCTGGAGCTGGTGGATTTTCATTATCGGCATTAGAAGCCGGAATGGCAGCTATTAAAACTGGTGAAGTTGGAACATTTTTAGGTGAATTAGGATTAAGCGGAACGGCAGTATCATAATATGAAAATAGATAAAGTTACATTAATATTAATTGCAATTATAATTCTTATGTCAATAGGATTAACATATATGTTTATGACAGGTTCGGATCATGAGATTATGATACAAGACAAGCAATTGCAACAACGTGTAGATAGTTTAACAACAGAAATTAAAAAGGTTCAAATCGAAAGACAGTTGTTAGATGATAATATCATATCACTGAATGATTCATTGCATGTGTTACAAGACAATATTTTAGTAAAAGAAGCTAAGATAGAAAAATTAAAAGATGATTATGCTAAGAAAATTGATAATATCAATAATTTTACTAGTAACGACGTTACCAGGTATTTCACAAACCGTTACGAGTGATAGTCTTATATGCTTACCTAAACGATATTTAGTACAAGCAATACAAGATATAGAAGCTGGTGACCTTGCAACCAAGCAATTAATCCTTGAACAAAAAATTCAGAAAACATTACGAGATCAATTATCTTTGAAAGATAGTGTTATAACTACATATCAAGAAAAACAAAACACATTTGAAACAGAGATAGGATTGCTTGATCAGACAATTTCCACAAAAGACGAACAAATAGAACTTCAGAAAAAACTTGCCAAAAAATATAAACGGCAACGTAATGGTATATTAGCAGGTGCTGGATCTGCAATTATACTTTTCATGGTTTTAATTTTGAAATAAGAGAAATTTTTTATATATTATAGAATATGCCACAAAAATCGCTAAAAGAAATAATTAAGGAAGAGTACAAAAAATGTGCTGTCGATCCTACACATTTCATGAAAAAGTATTGCGTCATTCAACATCCTACCAAAGGTAAAATGTTTTTCAATCTTTATCCATTTCAAGAAGACACATTGACTTCAATGAAAGATAATCGATATAATATAATATTGAAATCACGACAGTTAGGAATATCAACTTTATCAGCTGGTTACATTTTATGGAACATGTTATTTAAAGAAGATTTCAATTGTCTAGTAATTGCAACCACTCAAGACGTTGCAAAGAATCTTGTTACCAAAGTACGAGTAATGCATGATAACTTGCCTTCCTGGTTAAAAGGAAAGGCATTAGAAGATAATAAATTATCATTGCGTTTTAAAAATGGTTCTCAAGTAAAGGCAGTATCAAGTACAGGTACAGCCGGTCGTTCAGAAGCATTATCACTATTGGTTATGGATGAAGCAGCTTTCATTGATAGAATTGATGAGATATGGACTGCGGCTCAACAAACACTTGCAACAGGTGGAGGTGCTATCATGTTATCAACACCAAATGGTACTGGTAACTTGTTTCATAAGACATGGATGGATGCAGAAGCCGGAGGTAAATTTAATAGTATTAAACTGCATTGGACAGTACATCCAGAACGCGATGAAGTATGGAGAGATGAACAGACTCAGCTCCTAGGAGAAAAATCTGCAGCTCAAGAATGTGACTGTGACTTTATTACTTCTGGACATACTATAATCGATGGACCTATCATTCAATGGTATGAACAAACATATATCGATGAACCAAAAGAGAAAAGAGGATTTGATGGCAACTATTGGTTATGGGATTATCCAAATTATTCCAAAGCT
>TARA_R110001599_G_scaffold323498_1_pt1 | contig 46233 bp, 43 predicted proteins | sample TARA_R110001599 | Tara Oceans TARA_R110001599 (sample SAMEA4398360) | marine metagenome | biome: Polar Biome; feature: [MES] marine water layer (ENVO:01000295) within the mesopelagic zone...; material: water (ENVO:00002006), including particulate matter (ENVO:01000060) such... | reverse complement strand
GTATTATCCCTTAACTGGGTTGTGCAGATCCATTAGACCACGTCAAGAGAAGCCCAAAAAAGATAAAGATGGCCAAGCTATCAATAGAGCCCGCAAAAACCGTAGAAGGCGTGATCTTGACTAATCACGATTCTTATTAATTTGATCGCTGTCTAGGCTAGAAAACTGTCCTAAAGTGGTATCTTTATCTTGCCGACTCCTCAATTTTCCCATATTCTCCCAATAGTCTAAAGGTGGGTTATGCTATGAGTGATGAAATCTTGACCTTAAAAGAGGTGGCCGAGTACCTGAAGTTAGCGGAAAAGACAGCTTACCGCTTAGCGTCAGAGGGAAAGTTGCCGGGTTTTAAAGTGGGTGGAAGCTGGCGCTTTAAGAGAGTGGATGTTGAAAAGTGGATAGAAGATCAGAAGGTTAAAAAATGATCGCGACTGGTCTTGTGAGGTTAATTAAGTGGTGAGCACGTCAAAATATTCGCTAAGTTTTACAACGGGTGCCGCATTGATCCGTGAGTCAATTGTGGTTGCTGGGCTGTATGTAGAGCTTCGTGATTGGTCTGCTGTGCGCTGCAAAGTTTTATTAGAGAATGCTTTTCAGTCTCGTACCGAAAGCACCTTGAAAAAGCTTTACGGAGAAGTATCGAGGAGACTGAAGCTTCTGACTGATGATCAATTACGGTTACTGGCAACAGGTTCTGAGTCGCAGGCAAAAGCACTGGTTTGGCTAGCGCTTTGCCGACAGTACAAATTTATCCACGACTTCATCATTGAGGTTGTCGTCCCACATTATGAGGCCGCACGGTTTTTGTTGACTCATGAGGACTATGATGCATTTTTTAATGCCAAAGCTGAGTGGCACGACAATCTAGATTGTGCTTCAAGGCAAACCAAGTCCAAGGCTCGGCAAGTGTTTTTTAAAATGCTGAAAGAGTGTGGCCTTGTTGGTGATGGTAATGAATTGCAGCACCAAAAGCTGGACGAGCAGTTAACCAAAATGATTAAAACATCATCACCAGATGAATTAAGACTCTATCCCGGTATCGGATAAGAGATGCAATACTGAATTGAGATAAAAAACGCGATGAAAACGTTAAAACACACAACGATAAACGCTAGAAACCTTCAAGAGTGCCAAGAGCATTTGATGAAGGTTATCTCTAGTCGTGCGTTTTTGGGAAATGAGGGACTAAACAATGAAGTTCCTTTTCATATTTGCCCTTACGAGACATCTATTCAGAAAGATATTACTCAGCTAATAAAACAACTTCGGAATGACCTAGAGGACAAGCAGATTAAAGTGCTTGAAATCAACCTTTACGACTTGGTAATTGAGCTGCTTAAGCGTGAGGGGGACTGGGATTGGATTTTGGAAAATGAGCCGACAATGTCACGAGAAAGACTTAGAGAAGAACTCCAAGGCATTCTTGATGTTGAAACAGTCATAACCCCAGAAATTGCGCAAAGGATGGACGCTGACCAGTATGAGGTCATGCTACTAACAGGTATTGGCGAAGTGTTCCCCTACATTAGGTCTCATAATGTTTTGAACAATTTGCAAAAAAAGGCGAAAGATAAGCCTACGTTGATGTTTTTTCCGGGTGAGTATCAGCATTCACTTGAGAGTGGTGCGTCGCTGGTTCTATTTGGAAATCTACAAGATGACAAGTATTACAGAGCATTCAATATATTAGATCGAGCAGTGTAAGACACAGAGTGAATTGAAGGGATAAATATGCAATTAGAAAACCTATTCGTAAAAGCCGTAGACCGCCCCATAGAAGGCGTTATTAAGGCTGATGATGATGTGTCACTGTATATCGAGCTTGATGAGTACGTTATCACCAATGAAGTGGCCAAGCGACTCGATCTTTTCCTTGATGCATACCTTAATTACCAAGGCGCCAATGGCGTATGGGTCTCTGGCTTTTTTGGCTCTGGTAAATCGCACTTATTAAAGATGCTTGCGTTGCTTTTAGAAAACAAATTAATAGAAGATATAGCCCCGCTGGACGTATTTCTAGAGAAGCAGCCCCTCAATGAAGGAGGGATTTTTGCGAACGATTTAAAGCGTGCTGTGGCAATTCCTTCCGAAAGCATCTTATTCAATATTGATCAAAAAGCAGATGTGATCAGCAAAACAGAAATTGACGCACTTATTGCGGTCTTTGTGAAAGTATTTGATGAGCACTGTGGTTATTACGGAAAGCAGGCTTACATAGCTCAGTTTGAGCGGGAATTGGATGCAGATGGTCACTTCAAGGCGTTTAAAGATGCTTTCGAGGAAATAAGTGGCATGGACTGGGAGAAAGGTCGTGCTAGAGCCAAGCGCATGGCTGATTCCGTGGATAAAGCTTATTCAGGCGTTTCAGGGCAAACCGTCACTGGAATACTAGATAAGTATCGTCAGGATTATCGTCTATCTATTGAGGATTTTGCAGATCAAGTTAAAGTCTATATCGATACTAAAGAGCCTGAGTTCAGGCTAAATTTCTTTGTTGATGAGGTAGGCCAATACATTGCAGATAATGTAAAGCTTATGACCAATTTACAGACTGTCGCCGAGAGTTTGGCGACCAAGTGTAATGGTCGGGCATGGATAATTGTAACCGCGCAAGAGGATATGTCTTCTGTAGTGGGTGAAACGAGCAAGCAGCAAAGCAACGACTTCACCAAAATTCAAGCCCGCTTCAAAAACAGAATGAAACTCACGAGCCAAGATGTGGCAGAGGTGATACAGCTGCGCTTACTTGAAAAGCGTGAGGAATACATTGAACAGCTGAGCGACCTTTATCACCAGCAAGAGAACAATTTCAAAACACTATTTGATTTTGCGGATGGCTCGGCAACCTATCGTAATTATCGTGACAGAGAGCACTTTATACAGTGCTACCCTTTCGTTCCTTATCAGTTCACGTTGTTTCAATCAGCTATACAAAATCTATCTACGCACAATGCTTTTGAAGGTAAGCACAGTTCGGTGGGTGAGCGATCAATGCTTGGAGTATTCCAGCAAGTGGCTATCGCGATAAAAGAACATAAGCTCGGTGAGCTAGCGACATTTGATTTAATGTTTGAAGGTATTCGAACAGCATTAAAAACAGCTACCCAGCAGTCAATCCTAAAAGCTGAACAGAATCTCGATAATCAATTCGCAGTTCGTCTGCTAAAAGCGCTATTCCTCATTAAATACGTTAAAGAGTTCAAACCAACGGTTAGAAATCTATGCGTTCTAATGCACGACAGCTTTGAACGTGATATTCCTTCGCTTAAGCTAGAAGTAGAGGAAGCGTTAAACCTGCTTGAGAAACAAACCTATATTCAAAGAAATGGCGATTACTTTGAATATCTAACCGATGAAGAGCAAGACGTAGAGCAAGAGATTAAAAATACTGAGGTAGACAATGCCGCAGTTGCAGCTGAGCTTGAAAAGCTAATTTATGACGGTGTCTTAAAAACACGGAAAATACGTTGGGATGAAAATGGGCAAGACTACCCCTTTACTAAGCGATTGGATGACAATTTAAGCGGTCGTGAATACGAGCTGGCGATAAATGTAATTACCTCGTTCCACGATCATCGTGATGCTTTTGAAAAACACAAGTCAGACACTGTATTCAATGACGAATTGCGCATTGTCCAGCCAGAAAGTGAAAGATTGTTGCGCGATCTTATCTTGTACAAACAAACAGAAAAATACGTTGCTCTAGAAACCAGAACTACCCAGCAGGACAGCATAAAACGGATTCTAGCTGAAAAAGGAAATCAAAATTCGGAGCGTTTAGATCAGCTAAAAACATTAACATCAAAGTTGGTCGGCACAGCGAAGTATTTCGTTGCAGGTCAGGAACTTGAACTGAGTGGTGAAGATGGCCAAGGCAAAATAATCAGAGCCTTTGGTGAACTGATCAAACACACCTATCCAAACCTGAAAATGCTCCGTAGCGCGCAATACAACGAAGCACAAATATCAGATATTTTGACTCAAGCTGAACAAGGCTTATTCGGCGAAGAAGCCCAATTGCCAGAACCTCAGCAAGAAATGCTCTCGTTCATTCAAAGTAATAGCCGTGGCGGTATTCGAACTACGGTAAAAACTCTGTTACAAAAATTTGAAAGCAAGCCCTACGGCTGGTCTTTCGCGGCAGTGCTTTGCACGCTGGCGCACTTGTGTGGCCGAGCGAAAGTCGAAGTTAGGGAATCAACTAACTTACTAGATGATGCCGAACTCGCCAGAGCGCTTAGGAACACAGCGTCCCACGGCAATTTGATTCTTGACCCCCAAGTTGAATTTAATCAGTCACAAGTTCGTAAGGTGAAGGAGTTCTACAACGATTACTTTGAGAAAGTAGCACACGCCACAGAGGTGAAAGCGTTAGCCAAAGAACTTCAAGAAAGTTTTGCCAATCAAGCGATTGAGCTAGATAAGCGTTTAGCTCAAGCAGCACAGTATCCATTTTTGCGAGCGCTTTCGCCTATCGTTGTGGCATTACAAGACCTTAAATCCAAACCTTACACATGGTTTATGTCTGAATTAACCATGCAAGAAGATCAGTGGTTTGACTACAAAGAGAAAACTATTGATCCGATACTGAAGTTTATGAAAGGGGTTAGTAAAGATAGCTACGATGAAGCCCGCTCTCTGCTAGAGAACCAAAAACCAAATCTGGAATATATCGAAGGCGATGAGCCTCAAAATTTGGCAGCAGCGTTAGTTGACCCCGCTATTTATACAGGGGCAACTATACAGAAGCTAAAAACGGATTACATATCACTCCAGAAAAAAATTGAGCATCAGGTTGAAGCTGAGCGAAGCAATGCCCTAAAAGCCATTGAGAGGCTTAAAGCTAAGCTGGAAGGCTTTGAGGAATACCAGAGCTTAGATATTGAGAAACAAGCTCACTTGTCTCAAGCCTTCGAAGAGGTTGTCGCGAAAGTTAATGGCCAGTCATTGATAGCGATGATCCGTGATGAAGCTCGACGCTTTGAGGATCATCGATACTCATCTCTAGTCCAGAAGCTTATGGCGTGGAATCAGCCAGAGGAAGAAAAAAAGGACGAGTCTTCAGTACAGATAGAAGGTGAGTCTGGGCAACCAGCTGAGAAAACGGAAAGTTCCGATGTTAAAACCGAGCAGAAACCTGAGCCAGAAGAGCGCCAAAAGCCCGCGACTATCTCTGCAAAAAATATCAGAGTGGATTTCCACAAACCTTGGTTGGCAAATGCGTCGGATGTGGAAGATTACCTTGCTAAGTATCGGGAAGCACTGTTAGAAGAAATTATTCAAGGTAAGAAGGTGCAATTATGATTAGTGAGTTACACCTTAAAAACTTTGCGGCCTTCAAGGAGCTTAAGCTCGAATTTTCACCAAAGATCAATATCATCATCGGTGAAAATAGTTGCGGCAAAACCCAAATACTGAAAAGTATCTATTCGCTCGCTAAAGACGATATAAATAGTGCAGATAATCTTTTCAGGTTATTTAAACCGCACAAACAAACACTGGCATCACTCTACTATCGATCTGGATCAGGTGATGCACAGCTATCGATAAAAGATTCTAACAGTCAGAGCTCTGAAATTTCTTTCGCTAATAATGCACGAAATCAAATTGACGTTTCATCTTCAAGCGCTGAAGGTCAATGCTTATTAATTCCTACTAAGGAAATCTTGTCGCTGCTGCCTGCAATCGAAAGCAATAAAGTCGACGACGAAGGGCTGAATGCGCTATTCGATGCCTCTGTCATCGATTTGTGCAGGCATGTGCTGAAAGCACCTTCAGACAACACCAACAAATTATTAAACAGTGACCCAAGAGCCGCAACGATTGCGCCCATGTTGGCTAAGGCCGCTGGGGGTAAATTTGTCGTTGACGGGGCTGACCACTATTTTGTGGCAGGACACTATCAAGATAAAAAACCACAAGGTTTGTCCAAGTCCAAACAGGCGCAAGTATATGCAGACTATACCGAGTTAAAGTTTGAGAAGAGCGACGGAACAGAAACGTCAGTCACGATGACGGCTGAAGGCTATCGTAAAATCGGTTTATTACAGCGCTTATTGGAGAACGGAACCTTAACCCAGTCAGGGATCACAACTATCTTGTGGGATGAACCCGAATCGAACATGAATCCAAGTCTCATAAAAATGCTGGTGGAGTGTCTATTAACGCTATCCCGAAATGGGCAGCAGGTAGTTATAGCAACGCACAATTACGTCCTGCTCAAATGGTTTGATTTACTGGTGGATTCACAAAAAGGTGATCACATTAAATACCACGCACTCTATCGCGACCAAATCAAAGATATAAAGAGTGAGTCAGCTGATGATTACAAAATGCTGTCTAAAAATGCTATAGCCGACACTTATGGCGAGTTGTATGACACGGAAGTAGGCAGGGCATTAGGTGATTGATTATGGCTAAGTATATAGAAGATGATTTGGAATTTGATTTTTCTTGGGCGGATACAAGCGAGAATTACGATTGTGACATTAAACACTCAGGTCATGCGATGAAACGCGTGGATTTTATAGCTGAAAAATCCAACAAGTGCTTTTTTATCGAAGTAAAAGACCCTGATCATCCAAAAGGCGCCCGGAATATTAATAGTAATAAAGAGAAATTCTTGTCAGGTAATTTAGTGCCCGACTTGGCATCTAAATATCGAGATAGTCTTTGGTTCAAAACACTCAGTAACCAAGCGCAAAAAAAGCTGCACTATGTCGTATTGTTTTCAATGAAAAGTATGGAGCCCGCGTTATTAATGGCTAGAAGCGATGCCCTAAAAAAGGCAATTCCGTTATCTCACAAAGATTGGGTTATGGATATGGCATCTAGCTGCATCATTCTCAACATTGATCAATATAAAAAACAGTTCGGCGAAACCTCAGTTCGTCGAATTAGTGAAAGTGGGGCTTGATGGATATGTCAGAACAAAAAAAAATGGATACATCCAAACTTAAGAAATTCGCACAATTTGCCCGTAGAAGCCTTATCGAGCAGGTGGCTAGCAAGCTTAATTTGGTGCTTAAAGAAGAGAGTTCTGTGCGCCGAGAGCTACCTCAAGTCGTCGCTAAGTTGGAAACAGAGTTAAAGAGCAAAGGCAAAGAACAACTTATCGAACAGGTCGCCTATATCTGGTTTAACCGCTTTTGTGCGTTGCGGTTTATGGATGTGAACGTCTATAACCGTATCGGAGTGCTTTCCCCAGCCGAAGGTCAATTCCAGCCAGAGATTTTGGCGGAGGCCAAAGCGGGTCATATTGATGAAAGTATTGTGAGTGAAGCGGCACGAGCCAAGATATTTGGCTTGTTAGATGGGTCTATTAAAAGTCGAGATGGGCAATCAGAGGCTTATCGTTTACTCATCGTGGCGGTGTGCAACGATTACCATCGTATTATGCCCTACCTTTTTGAGCGCATTGAAGACTATACCGAATTACTCATGCCAGATGACTTATTGTCAGGCAATTCTATTCTAGCCTACACCCGTGAAGCGATGACGCCAGAAGCTTGTGAGTCCGTTGAGTGTATTGGCTGGTTGTATCAGTTCTATATCTCAGAGAAGAAAGATAAGGTCTTTGAAGGCTTAAAGAACAATAAGAAAATCACTCCCGAGAACATTCCAGCAGCTACTCAGTTATTCACCCCACACTGGATTGTCCGCTACTTGGTTGAAAACTCATTAGGGCGTTTATGGATGCTCAATAATCCTAACTCGAAAGTGATCGAGCAGATGGACTATTACATTAAGCCCGTTGAAGAAGAGAGAGAATTCCTTAATATCAGTAGCCCTGAAGAGATCAAACTCTGTGACCCAGCCTGTGGCTCAGGCCATATGCTTACCTATGCTTATGACTTGCTTTATGCCATCTATCTAGATGCTGGTTATGACTCAGCCGATATCCCAGAGCTGATTTTGACCAAAAACCTGTATGGTATCGAGATTGATGAGCGTGCCGCTGAACTTGCAGCTTTTGCCTTGTCGATGAAGGCGTTAAAAGGTAACCCTAATGATGATAGCAATAACCGTCGGCGCTTCTTCCGCAATCCCATCAAACCCAATATTTGTCGTTTAGAAAATATTTCGTTCAAAGAGGACGAGCTAGACGAGTATATTGAGTTTGTTGGTAGAGACCTGTTCACACAAGACTTGCGAGCCACGCTTAAAGAGTTTGAAGAGGCAGATAACTTTGGTTCGCTGATCCAGCCAACGTTGAAAAATGCGGAAGACGTTTTAGCGACTTTGGAAACCAAAGATGTTTCTGGACAGCTGTTTTTGACTGAGACTCATAAGCGTGTGTTGAAGGTAATAAAACAAGCCGATTATCTTTCTCAAAAATACCATGTGGTCGTTGCTAATCCGCCATATATGGGGCAAAGAAATATGGGGGGGCGATTGGCTGCATGGCTCAAGGAACAGTTTCCTTTGGGGAAAACTGATTTATTTTCATCTTTCATGATTCGCAATTTGTCTTTGGTGTTGCCGCAAGGTCAAGCGGGGTTCATGACGCCTTTTGTCTGGATGTTTATTTCAAGCTATCAAGATTTGCGGCGTTATTTGGTTGATTCAAAATCAATTAGCTCGCTGATTCAGCTGGAGTATTCTGGCTTTGATGGAGCCACTGTACCCATTTGCACCTTCACTATCGAAAATTCATCGCGTCCTGAGTTGCAAGGAGGATATGTCAGATTAGTTGATTTTAAAGGTGTTGATAATCAGGCCCCAAGGACGCTGGAAGCTATAAAGAATAATGATTGTGGTTGGTTTTTTAGGGCGACTTCTTCGGATTTTAATAAGATTCCTGGCAGACCAATTGCCTACTGGGTAGGTAGCGGTATTAGGGATTTATATAGCACCAATAAATTATGCAGTGAGGTATCAACTGCATCAGTTGGGTTGCAAACTGGTGATAACGATAAGTTTATGAGGTATTGGTTTGAAGTTTCACGTTCCAATATTACAACAAAATTCAGCGACATTTCTGATAGTAAAGGAAGCCTGATTAAATGGGTCCCTTATAACAAAGGAGGTGCTTATCGCAAATGGTACGGGAACATTTTACAAGTTGTGAATTGGCAGAATGATGGTGCTGAAATCAGAAACTTTAAAGATTCGAAGGGAGTTTTGAGGTCTAGACCTCAAGGGACATCATACTACTTTAAAGAAGGCGTTACTTGGTCTGAGATAACCTCGTCATGGAAGTCTTTCAGATTTAAGCCGGAAGGTTCAATATCTGATGTTAAAGGACAATCAGCTTATTTTTCAGATAGGCATAGTTTATTGAAAACACTTGCATGGTTGAATTCGAACGTAGTCGAATTTATAACTAAGTTATTAAATCCTACTCTTAGCTTCCAGTCTGGAGACTATAAAAACATTCCAGCTCCTGACTTAAATGATAGGTACGCTGAGCTATCTACAAAAGCGATCGAGATATCAAAAAGGGATTGGGATAGTGCTGAGATTTCCTTGGATTTTGAACACTCGAAAACTATCGGCGATAGCAATATTAGATTTTCAGAAGCCTGTTCAGAAAATCAAGAACAGGCAGAGAACGATACTCAAGACTTACTTGATATCGAAATAGAAATTAACAAGAGTTTGATCGAGGAGTTAGGCCTTGAAGATGATGTTAGGTCTATAGTGAAAATAGAGCAGATCACTCTTAATTGTAATCCTTACTACGTGTTTGCAGATAAAAAAAGTGATGAAATGGCTCTTCTACAAAGACAGGAGGTGATTGTCCATTTTATTTCATATGCTGTTGGCTGCATGTTTGGTCGCTATTCTATTGATGTAGGTGGACTCATTCTTGCGAATCAAGGCGACAAGCTCGAAGAGTACTTAGAACAAGTACCAGCCCCTTCATTTATGCCCGACGATGACAACGTCATCCCGATGATCGACTTCGACGGCGACTGGTTCGAAGATGACATCAGTGAGCGCTTTAAGCAATTCCTCAAAGTCACTTTTGGTGAAGAAAATTTTGTTGAGAATTTGGCATTTATTGAAGAAGCCATTGGCAAAGATATCAAAAAATACTTCGCTAAAGACTTCTATGCCGACCATGTGAAGCGCTATAAAAAACGCCCCATCTATTGGTTATTCTCTAGCCCTAAAGGCACATTCAACGCACTGATTTATATGCACCGCTATCGCCCAGATACAGTGAGCGTTATTTTAAATGATTATCTCCGTGAATTCCGCACCAAGCTGCAAGCTCGAAAAGAAAGTTACGAACAAATTGAAATTAGCGCTTCAGCTAGCCCAAAAGATAAAATGCAGGCTATTAAAGCCATCGATAAGATCAATAAAGTGCTAGACGAAGTGAACGAGTACGAGCGCGATATTCTCTATCCGCTAGCTGGCCAAAATATCGAAATTGATTTAGATGACGGCGTTAAGCATAACTATCCACTATTCGGTAAAGCCCTGAAAAAAATAGCGGGGTTGAGCTAGAACGATGACTGACAACCGCATTCAACAGGCGCTTAGCCGATTGTTTCAAAAGCACCGCATCGTTTTCTGGTATGACGACAAACAGGAATTGCGTGATGCTTTTGAAACCCTTGCTATAGAGGGTGTTGAAAAGCTTGAACTTCAAAATAATGAATTTGGCATTAAGCATAAGCTGTTGCGCGAGTGCCCCAAACAGTCCTTCTTGGTTTACAAGGAAGACAAGCAGCCTGAGCCGCTACAAAATTGGCTGTTAGATGTTGAGCTGGCCAATACCACCTTTAGAACTGATCAAGTTGCTATTTGGTTGAGTGAGCTGGAGTTGCCCAATGAATTCACCGAAATTGTTGAGCAGCATACTGCCTTCTTCGATACAGCCAAGGCCAAGGTGCAGGCCGAAAGGCGTAAAGCAACACTTAAAAAGCTACTGAGTAATGAAGATACCCTAAGCAAGATTCGACTCAAAATGCTGGCCGTGTGTGTGGGTGCAACACAATTAGCCGATGCTCGAATTGACGTTATTTTAGAAGCCCTGCTAGCGGAGCTTATAAAACCCAAACAGCCTTTGTTTGGCCTAATTCAACGCTGCAATTTAGAGGCTTTTCTGTGGCAGCAGGTGGAGCGATTTTATGGTTACAGTAACGAACAGCCAACCGTAAAAGACTTTGCTATAGAGCTGTTTAAATCCTGTTATTCCATGGGTGTAAATTCTTCACTGAATGGCGATGGGATTAATTTATCCAGTGATGCCTTGGTGTTCTTCAAGCGGTGGAAAGACAGCCGAACGCACCAAGAGGTATTCGAGGCACTATCGGATAACTATGCTGAATTGCTATCAGTAGAAGAAGACTTGAATAAACGAGACCTGAAGGAAGTGATCGAACTCGATTATTTTCGTTTAATCGATAAGAAAGTTATCTATGAGCTGGTAAAGGCTGTTGAGCAGCGCACCTTGTCTGAGGGTGAGGTAACGCTTTGGTGCCGAGGTAGACGCCAAGGTCACTGGTTTGCTGAATTCAAATATTTGTATGAGGCAGTAGATATTGCCAGTCAATTCTTTGCACTTTTGGATGCCATTCAACTGGATATGGCAACCGCAAATGAGGCTGTACAAGGTTACGTGAGTCATTGGTATCGGTTGGATCAATTGTATCGTCAATATGTCTATTGCTTGAAAGCATCGTCTCAAAACACTTTACTGAATTCGCTAAGTGAAAAAATCGAGAACCTCTATACCAATCGCTATTTGTTGCCACTGAATAACGCGTGGCAATCCCATGTGGATGGGATGTCAAACTGGCGAGTGCCAGATGTTGTCCCCCAGACACAATTCTTTGCTAAATGGGTAAAGCCTTATCTGGATAAGAATAACAAGATTTGTGTGATTATTTCTGATGCCTTCCGCTATGAGGCAGGTGAAGAGATGGTAGGCAGGATTCGGCAAGAGGATCGCTACCAAGCCAAACTAGAACATGCGCTTTCATCACTGCCAAGTTATACCCAGCTTGGTATGGCCTCGCTGCTTCCTCAAAGTCAGGTTTTATTAAGCTTCGCCGAGAATAAAACAGGCACTGTAAATGCGGGCGTACAATCCACACAGGGCACAGATAACCGCGATAAGGTATTGAAGTCTATTTTGGGTGAGCGTGCGGGTGCAGTGCAAGCTAAACAATTTATGGAGATGACAATCCCTGAAAGCCGCGAATTAATTAAGGCGAACGATGTGATGTATATCTACCACAATCGTATCGACCACACAGGCGATAAAATGCAGTCCGAAGGTGAAGCATTTGAAGCGACTGAAAAGACATTTGACGATTTGATGAAGCTCATTAAAAAGCTGGCGAATGCCAACGTAAACAATTTTCTCATTACAGCTGATCATGGCTTCATTTATCAAAACAAACCCTTAGATGACAGTGACTTTCTTGCAAACGATGTTAAAGGCGCAGTGCTCTACAACGACAGACGTTTTGTGTTGGGTAAAGGTTTGGCCTGTGGCCAATCGTTAAAGTCATTCAGTGCAAAAGAGCTTGGCCTGTCAGGTGATGTTCACGCCGCTATACCTAAAGGTATTCAGCGGCTTCGATTGAGTGGCTCAGGAAGTCGCTTTGTTCACGGTGGAGCCTCGCTGCAAGAGGTTATTATTCCCGTTATCTCGATTAATAAAAAGCGTCAGAGTGATATTGCTTTTGTTGAGGTTGACATTTTACGTGGCGGCACGAATGTGATTACGTCCGGCCAGCTATCTGTCACCTTGTATCAAACAGAGCCAGTAACCGACAAAATTCGTCCCAGACGCTTAAAAGCGGGGATTTACACCGAGGGCGGTACACTCATTTCCGATAAGCATGATCTGATCTTAGATTTAACATCAGAAAACCCACGTGAACGTGAATTGAAGCTTCGCTTTGTGTTAACCCAAGAAGCGGATGCGGCGAATAACCAAGAGGTGCTCCTTAAGTTGGAAGAACCTGAAGATGGTTCTAGTCAGTACCGAAAATACAAAGAGCTTCGTTATACCGTTCGACGCTCTTTTACCAGTGACTTCGATTTTTAAGTGTGTTTGATAAATAGAAAATGGATTTTCTGAGGAATGACGATGACAGATTTAGATAAAAAAATATGTGATGTGTTTGCGGGATTAGTCGTTCGCAAAGATTTGGTTAAAACCGTAAAAGGAAATGCCATCGTTCCTTCCTATGTTCTGGAGTACCTACTTGGTCAATATTGTGCGACGAACGATGAGAATAGTATCGAGAGCGGAATCCAAACGGTTAAAGAGATTCTAGCTAAGCATTATGTGCACAGAAACGAAGCGGGACTTATTCGTTCGACTATTCGTGAAAAAGGTCGCCACAAAGTTATTGATAAAGTCAGCGTTGCTCTGAATGACAAAAAAGACTGCTATGAAACCGAATTCGCCAACCTTGGTATCAAGAAAGTATTGATAGATTCAGGAACGGTAAAACAACACCCTAAACTATTGGTCGGTGGTGTATGGGTTATAGCAGATATTGAATATGAGCACACCGAGGATAAAGATGCGAGCCCTTGGATACTGAGTACGATAAAACCAATTCAGATGTCGCACTTTGATTACGACAGCTATATCACAGCCCGCAGTCAGTTTACGTTAGATGAGTGGATTGATGTGCTGGTTCAAAGTATTGGGTTTAATCCCGAGTACTTTGGCAAGCGAAGTAAGCTAACACAATTGGTTCGACTGATTCCATTTTGTGAACGAAACTATAACCTGATTGAATTAGGGCCAAAAGGTACAGGTAAGTCCCACATCTATTCCGAATTTTCTCCTCACGGTATTTTGCTTTCTGGTGGCGAAGTGAGTGTGCCAAAGTTATTTGTCAATAACTCTTCTGGAAAGATTGGTTTGGTCGGTTACTGGGATACGGTGGCCTTTGATGAATTCGCAGGGAAGCAAAAGAAAGTTGATAAAGCACTCGTCGATATTATGAAGAACTACATGGCCAACAAATCGTTCTCCCGAGGTGTAGAAACATTGGGCGCTGACGCTTCAATGGTATTTGTAGGCAATACCGAGCACAGTTTGCCTTACATGCTCAAGCACAGCGATCTGTTTGACGCGTTACCTGCTAAGTTCTATGACTCAGCATTCCTTGATCGACTTCACTTTTATATTCCCGGCTGGGAAGTCGATATTATTCGAGGCGAGATGTTCTCAAGTGGTTACGGTTTTGTAGTTGATTACTTAGCCGAAATTCTACGTCATTTACGTAATCAAGATTTCTCGGATCAGTACAAAGAGCACTTTTCTTTATCTCAAAATATGTCCACTCGTGATCGCGATGCGATCAATAAGACATTTTCTGGCCTTATGAAAATTCTATTTCCTCAAGGCGGGGCGACAGAAGCGGAAGTTGAAGAGGTGCTTAAATTTGCAATGGAGGGCAGAAAGCGCGTCAAAGATCAGCTCTTTAGGATTGACACAACTTACGCGGATGTGGATTTCTCATACTTTGACAAATCGGGAAAAGAAAAGCCTATAGCTACGCTAGAAGAGATTGAATACCCGAATTACTTTCATAAAACAGTATCCAGTGATGACACTAGCCTGCCTGAGATGGATACCCAAGCGCAGACTATTGCTGGGTCACCGACCGCTGAAGCAGCAAATATAAGTGAGAAACAACCTACGGAAGGCCATTTAACTTTTGCTGAGAATCAGCGAGGCGTTTCTTATGACGACCTTTTCGCACCCCATTTAAAGGGCGCTAAGCATATCACTATTACCGACCCCTATATCCGCCTCTTTTTTCAAGCTCGTAACTTAATGGAGTTGCTCGAAACCATAGTCAGAAACAAGGCAGAAGAGGACGAGGTGGTTGTAAGCTTGGTGACGGTTGAAGATGAGTTTAAAGGCGATCAACAGCGTGAGTTCTTTGAAAAGATTCAAAATGAAATGTTTTCTGTCGGGATCAAATTTGCGTATTCCTTCGATAATTCAGGCTCCCAGCATGCCCGTCATATCGTTACTGATACTGGTTGGAAAATTTCTTTAGATCGAGGCTTAGATATCTTCCAGCAGTATGATATGGGTGATGCTTTTCAGCTTGCTAACCGTAATCAAAAGCACCGTGCCTGCAAGGCGTTTGAAGTGACGTATATTAAAATATAGTTTGACGGAAAGGGATTTGGCATGAGTAACGTAAATATTAAACGCGCGGTGGAGAATATACGTTCAGGCACTACCGTTTATACGCCCTTGGTTGAAGTAATTGTTAACGCCATTCAGGCTATTGAAGCAAAATCTGCTTCCGATGGTAAGATTGAAGTAACGGTGATTAGGTCAGATCAAAGTGAGCTAGATGGAAAAATTCCTTCAGTGGCAAGTTTTCTAGTAGAAGATAATGGCGTTGGTTTTGATGATGAGAACAGGGATTCATTCGACACTCTTTATTCTGACTTTAAAATTGTACAAGGTGGAAAAGGATTTGGGCGGTTTACTTGTTTAAAATATTTTTCAGACCTAAAAGTTAAAAGCGTTTTCCAGGCTGATGATGGAATTAAGCTCCGAAGCTTTAGCATGGGTAAAGGCAAAGATATCATTGTCAGCGAGAAAGTCGAGGATAGTGATGAGGCTGACACCGGCTCAAAAGTATCCCTGCTGAACGTAAAGAACAATAAATTTACAGATAAAAAGCTTTCTACTATTGCTCGTGTATTGGTTGAGCGTCTACTCCCATACTTCATAGAAGATGATTATCAGTGCCCGCTAATCGTTCTTAAAGATTCTATTTCAGATGAAAAGATTGTGCTTAACGAGTTCGTGTCTAATCAGCTTTCGGCTCAAATTATGGAAATACCACTTAAAGAAAGGATGTTTTCTTTGAGTGGAATTCACAATGACAATTCATTCACTGTCAGACTGTTCAAGTTTTATTCGCCAAAATCCCAACGTAGCCGTGTTAGTTTGGTTGCGCACAGGAGAGAGGTAACCAATTCTCCAATTCATACTTACATCCCAGAATTTATAGAAGAGTTTTATGATAAGGCTGCTGATGGTGGAGAAAATAGAGATCGCAATTATATCGTGAAGGCTTATGTGTTCGGTGATTACCTAGATGGCAATGTATCTCTGGAACGTGGTGGTTTTGATTTTCAAAGAGAAAACGATCTTATTCTTGGTGTGTCTCAGACGGATATTGAAAAGCAAGCTTGTGATATAGCAAAAGAAGCAATCGGTGATGATATTACTGCGCGGCAAGAACGCAAGAAGGAGCGTGTGCATAGTTACGTCGAAGAGAACGCTCCATGGCACAGGGATGTATTAGAAGATATTGATCTGTCTTCTATGCCCTACGATCCTTCGCCTGAAGAAATTGAGACCAGATTGCAAAAAGAAAAATATAAACAAGAGCAAGCCATCAAGCGCGATGTTTCAAATCTGTTAGAAAATTCTGATATTGATTCTTTGAAAGAGAATGTTCCGAACATTGTTAGGCAGATATCTAAAACCAGTAAAAACGATCTGATTCATTATATAGCCCTGCGAAAGAATGTGCTGGATATCTTTGCTCGTAGCCTAGAGCTGGACGAAGGTGGGAAGTATTCGTCGGAAGGCACGGTGCATGACATTATTTTTCCTAGGAAGGGCGATACTGAAAAAACCAGTTTCAAAGACCATAACTTATGGATTATCGACGAGAGGTTGAATTTTACCAATTATGTTTCTTCAGATAACCCATTAGATAATGGGCATTCCGAACGGCCAGATTTGTTGGCCTATGACAAGCGAGTAATGTTTCGGGGCGATAATGAGGCCAGCAATCCAGTAACCATATTTGAGTTCAAAAAGCCTCAGCGTGACGATTTTGTTAATCCATCATCAAAAGAAGACCCTGTTCAGCAAATAATTCGCTATGTAAATCACGTTCGAGAAGGAAGGTTTAAGACGCCTGAAGGACGAAAGATTTTGGTTGCTGAAAACACTCCTTTTTATGGCTATGTGGTCTGTGACCTTACCTCAAAAGTGGAAAAGTGGCTTGATACAGAAAAAGACTTCAAGCCTATGCCAGATAAACTTGGCTGGTTTCAGTGGCGTGAAAATATCAATCTGTATATGGAAGTACTGAGCTGGGATAAAGTACTGAAAGACGCTGAAATGAGAAATAAAATCTTCTTCCACAAATTGGGTATATAGAAGTCAAGGGCATGGAGCCCTTGATGCAAGTTCATTCTCAATATTTTGCAGTGAAGCCAAAGCATTAGTGCGCTGTAGCGTACGTGCATTGCTTTTTATCAGCTCGATGAAAGCTTCTTTGTGTAAGCCGTGAAGCTGATATGTACTTTTGGCTGCTAATTCAAATTTTATTACTAATCTCATTGTAACCTCCTGTATTTGGAGGCCGTGACAACCACGGCCTTTGTAAAGCCGCGTGGTCGAGAATATGTGGTTGCCTGCACCTGTGGTCGCAATGCAATGGAGAAGCATATTATGCTTGCAGGTATAAACCGCTAGTCACGTTAATGTGGATGCTAAAAAGGCCGCGTGGGTTCACGCGTTTTTAAATATTGGTGGTAAAGATTGATTGTTTATTTGGATCAGCGCTAAAGCGCTGCTGCTTATCTTAAATAAAGAGTTTCGCTGCGCTGAAAAAAGCAGAACACGTTCGTGTTCGCATCTAGAGTTCTAGTTTCCCCTTTTGGGTAGACGTAAAAATATCACATAACTTGTCTTCATCAAGACATCCCCCAACCTTCCGCACCTTCTCAAGTTCAGGTTTGTGCAGGCTGGGTGGCTCCCCCTGTCTGGATTGCGCCAAAACATGTGATCTTCGCTCGCCAGCTCGCTTCTTTTTCTGGGGTTTTCAACCCCAAAAGGGGATGTGTTTTTAATATTAAGGAGCAAAAAAAATGAGCGAAGAAATTAGAATTTATGTTGCAGACCTAGCCGCATACAACAACGGCAAACTACACGGTATTTGGATTGATGCCACGCAAGCGCTGGACGACATTCAAGAACAAATCAATGAGTTATTAGCGAACAGTCCAGAAGACGATGCCGAAGAATATGCGATTCATGATTATGAAGGCTTTGCTGGCTATTCAGTCTCTGAGTATGAAGGTATTGAGCGGGCGCACGAAGTTGCTTGTTTCATTGAAGAACATGGCGAAATTGCAGGCGAATTATTATCTCACTTTGGCGATAGCATCGACGATGCGCAAAAAGCGATTAAAGACAATTATTGTGGTTGTTATGCCTCACTGGCTGACTATGCCGAAGAGCTGACCGAAGAAACCACACAAATTCCTGAGCATTTAGTTTTTTATATCGACTATGAAAAGATGGGGCGTGACATGGAGCTTGGCGGCGATGTCTTCACCATCGAAACTGGTTATCAGGAAGTGCATATTTTCTGGAACCATTAAACAGACAAGCTCTTGCCCTTTCTTGTTGATGGGGCGGGAGCTTACTTTTTGCACCGCACTTTTGGGGCTCAGAGGCCTTACAGCCTATATCGCTCATACTTCGCTTGTCTTGTCTCCGTTGTCGTCAAGCTGAGCACCAAAAGTTTCAATAATGCTGGCTATCGGTATTAGCAATACCGATACCGTCTTTGTTTTAAAACGTTTCGGTTTATGATTTATGTATTTCGCGGCGCTTACCGCCGTGAAACTTAATGGTGGCAAACCATGTTTGATTATGTTAGTTTATACATATTGTCTTTTACGGCGTTAAGCGCCGCAAATAAAGCTAATGGTAAACTAAAAAGGGTTTTACGCTTGGTTAACAGCACTACTTCACATGATGATGTAGCAAAAGGGGCTTATAAACAGTCACTTAAAGCGCTTCTACCCTATGGCATGCTAGCGACTAAAAAGTGGCTAGCTGAACAAGGCCTGAGCGCCCACGCCATCGATAATGCAGTAAAAACAGAAACCTTGTTATTGCTGGCTACTGGCGTATATAGCCAGTATTCCCGCTCACTGAGCTGGGAAGGGGTGGTTGCCTCAATGCAGCGTATGGATGTGAACAGCTCGGATAAACTGCCTTCGGTCATCGTTGGCGGGTTGTCAGCATTGTCCTTGTCGGGATTGTCGCAGTATCTGTCGTTAGGCAGTACGCCACATATTCATTTATATGCACAAGGCAAGTTGCCATCATGGCTGGGGCGTTTGTCGTTGCCCGTTGAATGTGAGGGGCATAGTACTAATACCTTATGGCTAGAATGGCTGACAAACGACAAAAGCTTTATCAGGCAGCATGAGTGGGAGGCAGAACTGCCCCCTGTATATTTCTCATGTCCTGAAAAAGCGTTGTTGGAGTTACTGGTAGATTTGCCAGACGCGGTTAGCTTTGAACATGCTGATGAATTAATGCAAGGCTTAGTGAATTTATCACCCAGAAAACTCGATACGCTTTTAAAAGCCTGTAAAAGCGTGAAGGTGAAGCGCTTGTTTTTCTGGCTGGCAAAGCGCCAAGCTTATCCTTGGTTTAATAAGCTGAATGTCGAGGATTACGATCTAGGCTCAGGCAAGCGTGTTGTTGCTAAAGGCGGTAAGTTGGATACGGATTATTTAATCACTGTGCCGTCACATATGGCGAAGGAAAGCGAAAGCTAGCGATGGATAGAAACAGTATTTATTACAAACAAGTGCAGTTATTGATGCAGGTCTTGCCCTTTGTCGCTAAGCAAGAATGCTTCGCGCTTAAAGGCGGCACGGCAATTAATCTCTTTGTCAGAGAGTTTCCGCGCTTGTCGGTTGATATTGATCTGGTTTATCTGCCGATGAAAGGCCGTGATGAGGCATTGCAGGATATTAGTGAAGCGCTAGATGCTATTAGCGCAGATTTAAAAGCCGCGTTTAAAGATGTCGAGCTAACAGAAGCCTATAAATCAAAACGCGATGCGCTGAGACTAATTGTTGGCCGTAATGGCGTGCAGATCAAAGTGGAGTTATCGCCCGTATTACGTGGCACGGTTTACGAGCCGCAATTGATGGAAGTATGCGCCGCCGTAGAAGATGAATTTGGTTATGCAGAAGTGCCTGTGGTGGCCTTGGCTGATCTTTATGCTGGCAAAATATGCGCGGCATTAGATAGGCAGCACCCAAGAGATTTATTTGATGTGAAGTGGCTCTTGGAAAATGAAGGCTTAAACGACGAGATACGAAAAGCACTAATTATCTATCTCGCAAGCCACAATAGGCCTATGGCCGAATTGCTAAGGCCGCAATTTAAAGATATATCGGCCATTTATGCAGGTGAATTTGCAAATATGGCTGAGACGGATGTGCCGCTTGAAGAGCTGGTGGCCGTGAGAGAGCGTTTGGTAGAGCTTATTCACCAAGGGCTAACCGATAGTGAAAAAGGCTTTTTACTGTCGTTTAAAAACCGTGAGCCGGATTGGGCGTTACTTGAGCTTGATGATGTAAGTGAACTTCCGGCCATTAAATGGAAACAGATTAATCTGGCCAAAATGCCAGATGACAAACATAAGCTGGCGTTAGAAAAGTTAAAAGAAGTACTGGGTGTTTGATTTATAACGCTTAGTCATTTTGCTAGAATAGCGCTCAAATTTTTCAATGCGTTGATGGGAGGTTTTGCTGGCTGTAGGCCGTGGCAGACAACTTGGAAATCAGGGCTTAGAGTTAACTTTATTTATTTGTACAAATACTTGTACAAAATGGGAAATTAGATACATGGCTGAAGCCAATTTTGTCAATGAAATCAATAAGAGACGCACTTTCGCTATCATCTCGCACCCGGATGCGGGCAAGACCACTATTACCGAAAAACTGCTGCTGCTGGGCAATGCCATTCAGGTGGCGGGCAGTGTCAAGGGTAAGAAAGGCCCCCACGCGACATCCGACTGGATGAGCATGGAGCAGGAGCGGGGCATCTCTGTCACCTCTTCGGTGATGCAGTTTCCCTACCGTCAGCGCACGGTAAACCTGCTGGATACCCCCGGGCACGAGGATTTTTCCGAAGATACCTACCGCACCTTGACCGCGGTCGATTCGGCGCTGATGGTCATCGACGGGGCCAAGGGGGTGGAAGATCGCACCATCAAGCTGATGAACGTATGCCGCTTGCGTGACACGCCGATTTTCAGCTTCGTCAATAAAATGGACCGGGATATCCGCGACCCGATCGATTTGTTGGACGAGATCGAGCAGGTACTGGCTATCCAGTGCGCCCCGATTAATTGGCCCGTTGGCATGGGCAAGGAGTTCAAGGGGGTTTACAACCTCTACACGGACATCATTCACCAGTACACACCGGGCATGGGTTCGGTGCTGGCGGATGAGCGGCAGATCGAGGGCCTTGCCAGCGATGACGCCCGCGCCCTGCTGGGCGACGAGTATGAGGCCTACCTGGAGGAAATCGAACTGGTGCGCGGTGCAAGCCACAAATTTGATCGGGCCGCTTTCCTCGCGGGCAAGCTGAGCCCCGTATTTTTTGGCACTGCCCTCGGCAACTTTGGCGTCAGGGAGATGCTGGATGATTTTGTCCAATGGGCCCCTCCGCCCCAGTCAAGAGATGCCACCAGTCGCAATGTGGACGCGGGTGAAACCAGCCTCAGTGGCTTTGTTTTCAAGATTCAGGCCAATATGGATCCCCGTCACCGCGACCGCATCGCCTTTATGCGTGTCTGTTCAGGGCGCTACAGCAAGGGCATGAAAATGCGTCACGTGCGCCTCGGCAAGGATGTGAAAATCGCCGATGCTGTCACGTTCAAAGCCGGTGAGCGCGAGTTGGTGCAAGAGGCGGTGTCAGGCGACATTATCGGCCTGCACAATCACGGCACTATCCAGATCGGCGACACGTTTACCGAGGGTGAGGATCTCCAGTTCACCGGCATTCCCCACTTTGCCCCGGAACTGTTTCGCCGTATCCGCCTCACCGACCCGATGAAGTCCAAGCAGCTGCAAAAAGGCCTGCAGCAATTGTCTGAGGAGGGTTCCACGCAGGTATTTGCTCCCATCAACAACAGCGACCTGGTCGTCGGCGCGGTGGGCCAGTTACAGTTCGACGTGGTTACCTATCGCCTCAAGGACGAGTACAAGGTGGAGGCTCGCTATGAGCCGGTGAACGTCTACACCGCCCGCTGGGTTCACTGTGGTGACCCGCGCAAGCTGGAGGAGTTTCAGCGCAAGGCCGGTGAGCACCTCTCCATAGACGGCGGTGGCCACCTCACCTACCTCGCCCCAACCCGCGTCAATCTTGCGCTGATGGAAGAGCGTTGGCCGGATATTGAGTTTCGGGCTACCCGGGAGCACTAAAGCTTCAAGCAGAGTTATACCTGAGGGTTCATTCTGCTCCGAAGACGGACAAACCCGCGGATAGAGGCCTGTGAACGGCCGCAAGCTTTTCATCCTTTTCGAGTTGCGCAGCGGCCGAGTTGGTCGACCGGGCTGTGGCCTTTTCGGGGGCACTACCCGGCTCAGACCGTCTTGCAAGCACTTACGAAACTCGCTTCTGCTGTCGAGGCTACTTTGGAATGGATCGTAGATCTGTTGTATTAGAGCGCTTCAAGCCATTAAGGAAATGCACCCACAAAGAGGTCTGTAGGTTAAGCCAGCAGCTTCTTAACGTCCTTCTCAATGGCCTTGGGCTTATCCGTAGGCGCATAGCGCTTGACCACGTTGCCGTCAGTATCGATCAGGAACTTGGTGAAATTCCACTTGATGCGCTCGGTGCCGAGGGCGCCGGGGGCCTCTTTCTTGAGGTGCTTGAACAAGGGGTCGGTGCCGCCGCCGTTTACCTCGATCTTGCCGAACATGGGGAAGCTTACACCGTAGTTGAGTTGGCAGAATTCCATGATCTCGTCATTACTACCCGGATCCTGCTTGCCGAACTGGTTACAGGGGAAGCCGAGAATTTCCAGACCCTCGTCCTTGTACTTTTCGTACATTTCTTCGAGGCCGGCAAACTGGGGAGTAAAGCCGCACTTGGAGGCCGTGTTGACCACCAGTAAAACCTTGCCCTTATAGTCGGCGAGGGATTTTTTTTTGCCGCCGGTGGTTGCACAGCTGAAATCGTAAACGCTCTTGGCCATAGTGTTAGTCCTGAGTGGTCAGTGAGTTATTGCAACAAAGGTAGCACACCGGACGTATACGCCCACTGCCGCAGGCTGGATTAATCTGCGGGTGTGGGACTGCCATTGGCGGGCGCGAGTAGGGCCTTCAGGCGGCCTGGAACTGGGCTTGTAACTGTAGGTGGTCCACGAGCAGGCCAACCCGCTTGCGTTGCATCTTGAGGGAATACTCCAGCTCTTTCAGGCGGGTGCGCAGCGCGGCGGTTTCCCACTTGAGTTGCAGGTGCGCCTTTTTCTCTTCCAGGGCGCCACCCAACTGTTCCTTCTTGCGGCCATAACGCTCGGCCTGCAGCGCGGTCCACTGGTTGATGGAGTCGGTAAACACCTGGTACTCGCGCTCCAGCATGGCGAGCAGGGATTCGCTGTTCTTGGCCTGTTCCAGCTTTGCTCTGGCCCGTTCAAATTCGGTGTCTAGCAATGCTCGCTGTATCTTGAAATCCGGTACCCGGTTGAGGTTGCGGGCCAGGCACAGGCTTGAGCAGGTGCTTATCATCCATTTTGTGGGGTCCCACTGCCACCAGCGGATGCCATTGCGGTAGTCGGTCTGAAAGATATGGTGGAAGTTGTGGTACCCCTCGCCATAGGTTAGAAAGGCGAGGAATCCATTGTCGCGGGCGCTGTTTGATTCGGTATACGGCCTGGAACCCCAGAAATGGGCCAGGGAGTTGATGAAAAAGGTCACGTGGTGGTTAATGACGAGTCTTAGCAAGCCCACCAGTAAAAGCGTGCCTATGATATCCCCATGCCAAACACCCAGCATCAGCGGCAGGCCCAGGTTCATAAAGACCGTCAACGCAACGTAGTGCCGGTGCTGCCACATAACGATCGGGTCGCGTTGCAGGTCTTTGGCGTTGCTAAAGTCGGGCTCATTGCTGTGATATTCGCGCAACATCCAGCCCATATGGCTGAACCAGAGACCTCTGCCTGCCGAGTAGGGGTCAAGCTCGTTGTCGTCTACATGGCGGTGGTGACGGCGGTGGTCAGATGCCCAGATGAGAATGCTGTTCTGCAGGGCGCCTGCACCCCAGAGAGCGAAGAGCCACCGCAGGAGAGGGCTGGCCTCGTAGGCCTTGTGCGCCCACAGCCGGTGATAGCCGCCGGTGATAGACATGCCGTTGAGATACAGGAAAGCCAGGGCCCACAGCCACTGGAAAGCATCGAAGCCACGGTATATGCCCCAGGCGGGAACCAGTATCAACGCGGCCAGGGGCAGCCCAACGAAGATGGCTGCGTTAATCCGGATCAAAGGTGGTTTAGGTTTGCGCTTTGTCATTGGGCTGGCCGGTCCTCGGCGATGGGGCGAACGTCAATGTTAGCTGTTGGTAGGCGAAAAGTCTTTCCATGATTCTTGGAGCCTTTGTGGGCGGTGAAGTTCCGCAGACGAACGGGCCCCAGCCCCCACAGCGGGGCGCTTGTGCAGTATCATGCGCGTTCCTTTGTTCACGCCGGTAACAATCTTGTCTGTTGGCTCATCATCCAGGGCGGTTTTTCTGCATGGCTCTGCCATGCGCCATGTGGTCGTGATGACCAGTGCCAGTGCAGCGGGCCTGGTGGCCATGTTTGCTGTGGATATGGTCGATATGTATTTCCTCACCCTGCTGGGTGAGCAGGAGCTGGCAGCCGCTGTCGGTTTTGCCGGCACCCTCCTGTTCTTTCTGATATCGGTGAGTATTGGCCTGCAGATCGCATTGGGGGCACTGGTTGCCCGCTCCGAGGGGAATCACCGACGCGACCTGGCACGGCGTTACTGCAGCAGTGCCATGATGTTCAATTTCCTGGTATCCGCAGTCATCAGTGCCATAGCCTGGTTCAACCTGCCGGCGTTGCTGGGGCTGTTGGGGGCACGAGGTGCAACACTGGACTACGCCCTCAGCTATGCCAGTATTGTGCTGCCCAGCATGCCTGTTCTGGTGCTGGGCATGGGTGCTGCCACGGGGGTGCGCGCACTGGGGGATGCCCGGCGCTCTATGTGGGCCACCCTATGGGGCTCACTGGTGAATGCGGTGCTGGACCCCATTTTTATCTTCACCTTCGGCTGGGGGCTGGAGGGCGCTGCCATTGCCTCAGTGGTCGCCAGGCTGGTTGTGCTGCTGGTGGCCTGGCATGCCCTGACAGTGGTGCACAAGCTGCCTTGCCGGGTTAGTGGAGCGGAGTTCCTGGCCGACCTCAAACCCATAATGGCGATTGCCGGCCCTGCGGTAATGACCAATATTGCCACGCCGATAGGCGGCAGCTTTGTGCTGATCACCATGGCCCGCTTCGGTGATAGCGCCGTGGCGGGTGCGGCCATTATGGGGCGTATTACCCCGCTGGCAATGGCGGCGGTATTTGCCTTGTCCGGCGCGATCGGGCCTATTGTCGGGCAGAATGCCGGTGCAGGGCGCTATGACCGGGTGCGCGCAACTCTCGCCAGTGCGATGATTTTCAACATCGTATATGTCGCCCTGGTCTGGCTGCTACTCTGGCTGTGCGCTGATTTTATAGCCCGCGCGTTTTCTGCCACAGGTGAGGCCAGGGAGCTGATCCTCTTTTACTGCAATTTCCTGGCGGGGGCGTTTGTCTTTAACGGCGTGCTGTTTGTCTCCAATGCCAGCTTTAACAACCTGCACCACGCGCACTGGGCAACCGGGTTCAACTTTGGACGGGCCCTGCTGGGGACTATTCCCGCCGTGTATTTTGGCGCTCAGTGGTATGGCCCCAAGGGGGTGATGGCGGGGGAGGCCATGGGCTCCATGCTCTTTGGCTTACTGGCGATTTTTGCGGCGTTTGCCCTGGTCAGGCGACTGGAACGCAAACACGGGCCGCCGGAGCCGGCCCCCGCAACCTCATCAATAGTGGAGAATCTGAATATCACCCGGGAACCGCCGCTCTAGCGTTACGGGATTTGCGGCCGGCTATCTGGCGGGGTTGCGCCTACAACTGCTCCAGGTAAGACTGGTATTCGAGTGTAGAGATCTGCCGGCGAAACTCGGCGATCTCCTGCTCCTTGGTGAGGGTGAAAATGCGTTGAAACTCGGCGCCCATGGACTTGCGGATAAAGTCCGACTTGCTGAACAGGGTGACGGCATCAGGCATGTAAACCGGCAGGGGTTTCTTTTCCTTGGCGTACCCGTCACCGGTCACAGGCTTGCCCGGGGAGAGGTTCGACAGTATGCCTTCCCGCATGGCTGATAGCAGTACGGCAAACAATAGATACGGGTTGGCGTCGGATCCGGCCACTCGGTGTTCCAGCCGTCTTGCGGCATTACTGCCCGCTGGTACCCGCACCGCAACCGTGCGGTTTTCGTAGCCCCAGCTGGGGTAAGTCGGCGCGTGACAGCCCGGTTGAAACCGGCGATAGGCGTTGAAACTGGGGGCAAAAATGGCGATCGACTCGGCCATGTGCTGCAGGCAGCCGCCGATGGCGTTGTGCAGCAGTGGGGTGCCCAGCTCGGTGCCATCGTCAAAAATATTGACACCTTTTTCATCCAGCACACTGCAGTGTACGTGCATGCCGTTACCGGACTCGTTCTCAAAGGGCTTGGGCATGAAGCTGGCAATAAGCCCGTGCTTGGTAGCGACCCCTTTGATAAGCCGTTTCATCATGATGATTTGTTTGGCCGCCAATACCGGGTTGTCCACGTGGTGCATATTGATTTCATACTGGGACGGCGCCGATTCTTTCACCACACCGTCGAATGGCAGGTCCTGGAGTTCGCAGGCCAGCCGCAGGTCTTCCAGCATGGCCTGGTGGTGGTTGAGTATGTCCAGGCCATAGGTGTTGCCCCCGACGGGGGGTTGACCGGGCAGCGATGGGCAGGTGTGCCCGGGCCTTGTATCGTCCCAGCGCACCAGACTGAATTCCAGTTCGGCGGCCACAACAGGGCGCCAGCCGGCTTCCTGGTAGAGGCTGAGGACTTGCTTCAGGACATGGCGTGGGTCACCCATATAGGGTGTGGCGTCTTCATTGAACATGGAGAGCATGACCTGGCCGTGCTTGCCTTGTGGCGCCCAGGGCGTGGGCAGCAAGGAGCCTTCCACCGGTCGGCAGATACCATCGGCATCGCCTGTAGCGAATACCAGCTCCTGTACGTCCCTGCCCCAGATATCCAGGCTCAACGCGGTCTTTGGCAGCTTGAGTTCGCCTTCAAAGATAGTGCCAAGCTTATGTCGCGGTAGCCATTTGCCGCGCATGATGCCATTGCAATCGGGTAGGAGTACCTCGATTGTGGTGATCTCCGGATGAGCTCGCAGGAACCAATCGGCTTCTAGCGACATTCAACCACCGTCTGTTTACCGGTAAGTCCGCACTATCCTTGCTTCGCCCGCGCGACTCAATGCCCCAGTTTGGGCAGCATCTGTCGGGGTGGGGTTTGTCGCTTCGGCTGGCCGGTGGCCTGTGCGTGCGTCTATGCTGAGCGAGGTGACATATAGACGCTGAGAGGGTCGCCGCCACCGGCCTGTCCCAAGCAGGAAAGGGTGTTGATAAATAACGAGAACAGGTCAGTCTGTGAGCTCACATCCAGCTTGCGATAAATGCTCTTGCGATGACGTCGTACGGTCTCCACAGCAATGCCCAGGCGCTGCGCCGAGACATCGGTACCGTAGCCGCGCAACATGAGCTCAAGGACACCTTTCTCTCGAGGCGATAGCAGGGATTCGCCGAAGGTGCGGAAGGCGAGGTCTATCTGATGATCAATGCCGGGCTGGATCAGGTTGGTCACGGCAAAATTCTCATGCTCGCTGTGACACTTCAGTAGCTCCGAGACCGGTTCAGCGAGCAGGTACAGGGTCTCATACGCTTCTTCGCTGAATTCGCCGTGTTGCGGCAGACGCATCATGTCGAGATTTATCACACTACCGCCGCGCAACTTCGCTATGTACGCAGCCTCGTCCACGGTGCCGGTATCGCCGTAGTAGCCGCGGTAGTAATCCGATTGCTCCAGGTTGCCCAGGCTGATACGCGACATTCGGTACAGCTTGGAGCGGGGTTGTTCCATGGAGGTTCGATAGAACGGGTCCTCGCTATAGGGCCCCTCCATATATTGTACAACCTGAGACTCAAAAGCGTGGTCGGGTATTTCGTGATACAGGACGCGCGGCGGCAGTTCCCGGTGGAACAGCCAGACCTGGGGGTAATCGAACTTAACCTGACCCTGAATAGCCTCGATCAGGGTGGCAAAGAACTGGTCGCTGCCCAGGGCCGCAATAGCCCTGGATATGTCCCGATTCCATCTACTTATTGTTTGTATATCGGTCATTGGATTTTGACGGTAGCTGCCCCTTGCTCCGGACTTCCATATTGGTGGGAGCACAATGCATTGTCAAACCGACCAGTAAATATATTCCCTACTCCCCCTGACGGGGGGTAGGTAGTAAAAAGGCGGCGATGCTAGAGCCTGGTCTTGATGAAATCCAGGATTTCACCCTGCGCCACAAGCTGGGATTCGGCATCCCGGCGACCTTTGTACTCAATATTGTTGTCGGCCAGGGCGCGATCGCCGATTACGATGCGGTGAGGAATGCCAATGAGCTCCATATCGGCAAATTTAACACCTGGACGCTCGTTGCGATCGTCCATTAAAACTTCGACACCAGCGTCCAACAGTGCCCGGTAGAGTTCCTCGGCACAGCGCGCCACATCCGGTGATTTTTGCATGTTCAGTGGAATGATGGCGAGCTGAAAGGGCGCCATGCTATCGGGCCAGATGATGCCGCTGTCATCGTGGTTCTGCTCAATGGCGGCCGCCACTATGCGGCTGACGCCAATACCGTAACAACCCATGGTCATGGTGACGTTCCTGCCGGTTTCATCGAGCACCCTGGCCGACATGGCTTCACTGTACTTGGTGCCCAGTTGGAAGATATGGCCCACTTCGATACCGCGCTTGATTTGCAGGGTGCCCTTGCCATCGGGGCTGGGGTCGCCCTCTGCTACGGTGCGCAAATCCTCAATTCTGCCCAGGGGGCAATCCCGCTCCCAGTTGACGCCGGTGAGGTGTAGATCATCCCGGTTGGCGCCACAGGTAAAATCCGCTATGCAGGCGGCGCTGCGATCGACGATGGTCGAAACTTGCAGGCCCACCGGGCCCAGCGAGCCGAAGCCGGCACCGCCCGCAGCGCGGGCTTCGTCCTCGGTGGCCATGCGCAGTGGCGAGGCGACTCCCGCCAGTTTTTCTGCCTTGATAGCGTTGAGTTGGTGGTCGCCGCGCAGAACCAGTGCTACCAGTTCACCCTCCTTCTCTGCGGCAACCAGCAGGGTTTTAATCGTAGTGGTCGGGTCTATCGACAAGAAATTCGCAAGTTCCTCTATGGATTTGACCCCGGGAGTGGCCGCCTCCTGCATTGCGGTGCCCGGCTCGGGGCGGCCGGCAGCCGGCGCCAGCGCCTCGGCCATTTCAACGTTGGCAGCGTACTCACTGCTGTCGCTGAAAGCGATATCATCCTCGCCGGAATTGGCCAGCACGTGGAATTCGTGTGATGCACTGCCGCCAATACTTCCCGTATCGGCGATTACCGGGCGAAACTCGAGGCTCAGTCGCGTGAAAATGCTGCTGTAGGTGCGATGCATTACCTGATACGTCTCCTCCAGTGACGCCTGGTTGGCGTGAAAAGAGTAGGCATCCTTCATCAGGAATTCCCTGGAGCGCATGATGCCGAAGCGCGGGCGTATTTCGTCACGCACCTTGGTCTGGATCTGGTACAGGTTAATAGGCAACTGTTTGTAGCTTTTGATCTCATTGCGTACCAGTTCAGTAATAACCTCCTCGTGGGTTGGTCCAAGGCAAAAATCCCGATCGTGCCGGTCTTTTATGCGCAGTAATTCGGGGCCGTATTGTTCCCAGCGGCCGGACTCCTGCCACAGTTCTGCAGGTTGCATTACGGGCATGCTGAGTTCCTGGGCGCCCGCTCTGTCCATTTCCTCGCGCACAATCGCCTCCACTTTGCGCAATACTCGCAGCCCCAGGGGTAACCATGTGTAGAGCCCCGACGCCAACTTGCGAATCAGACCGGCACGCAACATCAGCTGGTGGCTGATGACCTCGGCGTCAGCTGGTGTTTCTTTTTGTGTGGCGATCAGGAAATTAGTGGTGCGCATGCAGGAGTCCGTATTTCAATTTGGATGAGGCGCACTAGTTTACGACTGAACGCATGGAGCGTACAGCGCTCCGATCCAGCGCATTTTTCAGGCCGTTGTGTGCGACCTCCCGCGAGTGTAAAAAAACCCCGCGAAAGTGTGCTCGAAGGCTCTTACGCCTGAAATAGTAGGCTTTTTTCACCCGGGCACCCTGAAAACGCTTGTATTGTAGTGTTTCATGATTTATACATTTACTCGTAACTTGTGGCGGCACTGTTTTCGGTGTTCAGGGGAGGCGGGCAGTCCTGGTTCAACACTTGTTTCAGTTCACTTTATTAGGGAAGGTTTAAAATAAAATGGCAACTAAAAAAGCAGCAGCTAAGAAAAAAGCACCAGCCAAGAAGTCGGCGGCCAAGAAGACTCCAGCCAAGAAAAAGGCAGTAGCCAAGAAGGCCGCAGCACCGAAGAAAGCAGCCAGTGCAATCACCCAGAAACTCACCAAGAGCCAGATTGTTGGCAGCGTCGCTGACTCAACTGGTTTGAGCAAGAAGCAGGTTGGTGCTGTGATGGATGAGATGCACTCGCTGATTGAGCGCAGCATCAAGAAGCGCGGCGTGGGTGAGTTTACCATTCCCGGTATGCTCAAGATCACCACTGTGAAGAAGCCCGCTCGCAAGGCGCGCAAGGGTATCAATCCCTTTACCGGTGAAGAGACCATGTTCAAGGCCAAGCCTGCGAGCATCGCCGTCAAGGTTCGTCCTCTGAAGAAGCTGAAGGAATTCGCTGCTTCCTAAGAGACGTATCCGCCCTCCCGGCCCGGCACTGCCTGGCCGGGAGGGCAATTTCCTTCCCGACGGCACTTCACGGTGCGGAATTTCTGCCCCCTTCTGCTTATACATCCTCCGCTTGGCCTGCTTGGCTGCATGAGGTAAAATCCGCGCCTCGAAAAATTGTCTATAACCACATGTGATCATTGATGGGTCGAATTCATGCCGATTTACGAATATCAGTGCCAGGACTGCGGTAAGAAACTGGAAGCGTTACAGAAAATCAGCGATGCACCACTGGTTGATTGCCCCGAGTGTGGTGCTGCAGCGTTGAAGAAGAAGGTTTCAGCGGCGGCTTTTCGCCTCAAAGGCGGTGGCTGGTATGAAACCGACTTCAAGACAGGCAATAAGAAGAACCTGGCTGGGGGCAGCGAATCTGCCCCAGCGTCAGGATCTTCCGCGTCCGGCGGCACATCCGCTGCCAGCGATAAGCCACCCAGCGCCAAAAGTTCAACCTAATTCCAGGCCCGCATTGGGCCCGGCGATATAATCCAGACGGAATCCAGACTATGCGCAGTCATTATTGTGGCGCCTTGGGAACAGCGAACCTCGATGAAACAGTCACCTTGTGTGGCTGGGTGGACCGGCGTCGGGACCACGGGGGAGTAATTTTCCTCGATATGCGGGACCGGCAGGGCATTGTGCAGGTGGTTTTCGACCCGGACACCGAGGAGCACTTTCAGCGGGCTGACCGTGTGCGCGGTGAGTATGTATTGAAGGTTACTGGCCGCGTGCGCGCCCGGTCAGACGCGACCGTCAATCCCGCGATGGCCACCGGGGAGATAGAGGTGCTCGGGAAGGAACTGGAAATTCTTAACGAGGCAGCCACCCCCCCGTTCCAACTGGATGAATACACCGCAGTTGGAGAGGAGGTGCGCCTGCACTATCGCTACATGGATCTTCGTCGGCAGGAAATGCAGCAGCGCCTGATGCTTCGTTCTCGCATCACCTCGGCCGTGCGCACATTTCTTGACGCAGAAGGTTTTCTGGACATCGAGACGCCTATTCTCACCCGGGCGACACCGGAGGGCGCACGCGATTACCTGGTGCCCAGCAGGACGCACCCCGGCCAGTTCTTTGCCCTGCCCCAGTCTCCCCAACTGTTCAAACAATTGCTGATGGTCTCGGGCTTTGATCGCTATTATCAAGTTGCCAGGTGTTTCCGTGATGAGGATTTGCGCGCCGACCGCCAGCCCGAGTTTACCCAGATAGATATGGAGACCTCATTTCTCAATGAGACAGAGATCATGGCGATCTCTGAACGCATGATTCGCGGGCTGTTCAAGTCTGTGCTGGATGTTGATCTTCCCGGGTTCCCCCATATGCCCTACGCTGAGGCCATGGATCGTTATGGTTCGGACAAGCCCGACCTGCGGATACCTCTTGAGTTGATCAGTGTTGACGATTTGATGCAGCAGGTTGAGTTCAAGGTATTCCGCGGCCCTGCGGACGACCCCGCCGGCAGGGTGGCAGCCCTCAAGGTGCCGGGCGGCGCAACCATCAGCCGCAAGGAAATTGACGATTACACCCGCTACGTGTCGATCTTCGGTGCGAGAGGTCTCGCCTGGATCAAGGTCAATGACATCGACGCCGGCGTGGCGGGCCTGCAGTCGCCCATCCTCAAGTTTATGCCCGATGAGGTTGTTGCCCAGATGATGCAGCGCCTGGAGGCAACGAATGGTGACATTATCTTCTTTGGTGCTGACCGCACGAAGGTGGTTAATGAGGCGCTTGGCGCTCTGCGCATCAAGGTGGCAGAGGACCAGGGGCTTGTTGCCGACGAGTGGGCTCCCCTTTGGGTGGTTGATTTTCCCATGTTTGAGGAGGATGGAAGCGGGGGTTTGACACCGCTGCACCACCCCTTTACCGCGCCCTCGGGAACTGTCGAAGAGTTGCTGGCAAATCCGGAGCGTGCCCTGTCCCGTGCCTACGATATGGTGCTTAACGGCTGCGAGCTGGGTGGCGGCAGTATTCGTATCCACCAGCGCGATATGCAGGAGGCAGTCTTCCGCATCCTGCAAATCGACGAGGCCGAGGCCGAGGAAAAGTTCGGCTTTCTGCTGAAGGCCTTGCAATATGGTGCTCCGCCTCACGGCGGCCTGGCTTTTGGCCTGGACAGACTGGTGATGCTGATGACCGGCACCCAATCCATCCGCGACGTTATTGCGTTTCCAAAAACCCAGACCGCGCACTGTGTCATGACCGACGCCCCTGGCGATGTCAGTGCGCAACAGCTGAAGGACCTGAATATTCGCCTGCGTCAGGTGAGGGAAGAGGTCAGTCAGAGCTAGGTCAATGCATAGATAGAAGGGAGCCCCTTATGGCCGGTCATAGTAAATGGGCCAATATCAAGCATCGCAAGGCCGCCCAGGATGCCAAGCGCGGGAAGATGTTCACCAAGCTTATTCGCGAGCTGGTGGTGGCCGCAAAACAGGGGGGTCCTCTACCCGAGGACAACCCACGCTTGCGCGCCGCCGTTGACAAGGCCCTGGGTGCAAACATGACCCGGGACACTATCGATCGTGCAATAGCCCGCGGCGCCGGATCTACCGAAGCGGACAATATGGAGGAGCTGACCTATGAGGGTTACGCGCCCGGCGGTATCGCTGTGCTGGTCGAGGTCATGACTGATAACCGCAATCGCACAGTGGCCGATGTGCGCCACGCCTTTACCAAGCGCAATGGTAACCTCGGCACCGATGGTTCCGTAGCGTATCTCTTCGACCGCAAGGGGCGGCTGAGTTTCGCTGCGGGTGCAGACCCAGACCAGATTATGGAAGCTGCACTGGAGGCCGGTGCGGAGGACATTGAGCTCAACGATGACGGGTCGGTAGACGTGCTGACGGCCTGGGAAGACCTCGGCTCGGTGAAGGCTGGACTCGAAGAAGCCGACCTGGCCGCGCAAGACAGCGAGGTCACGATGATTGCCTCAACCACAGTGCCAGTGGACGAATCAGGCGCCGAGACGCTGATGGGCCTTGTTGAGATGCTCGAAGACCTGGATGACGTGCAGAATGTCTATACTAATGTGGATATTCCCGACGAGGTTCTGGCTGCTCTAGAGGGTGCGCCTGAAGGCTAGGCCGCTAGCGTGCGACGATTGTCTCGCGATGCTGATTAATACTGTAAATTTGTACATAATAAGAGCCTGATTCAGCCAGCGGACAATTGCATGTCGCTCATTCTGGGAATAGACCCCGGTTCCCGCAAAACAGGCTTCGGCATCATTAATTATGTGTCCGGACGCAGCGAGTATGTGACCAGTGGGGTCATCAGGTTGCCGGCTGGTGATCTGCCCGAACGGCTCAGGGTAATCTATGTCAGCGTTACCGAGCTGGTGGATTTGCACTGCCCGCAAGAGCTTGCGATAGAGCAGGTGTTTATGGCGAAGAGTGCCGGGTCAGCGCTCAAGCTTGGGCAGGCACGAGGCGCGGCGATTGTTGCCTGTGTTGCCCGCGATATGGCGGTGTCCGAGTACTCGGCTCGCCAGATCAAGCAATCGGTGGTGGGCACCGGGGCGGCGGACAAATCCCAGGTGCAGCACATGGTCAGGATATTACTGAAGCTGCCGGCCGAACCGGCGGAAGATGCCGCAGATGCGCTGGCGGCCGCTCTGTGCCATGCCCATACCAGGCAGAGTCTGATAAATATGGCTGGCGCCAAGTCCGTGCGCCGGCGTCGAATACGTTGAGTACCCCCAACTGATGATAGGAAGAATCCGAGGCACACTGGTGCACAAGCAGCCCCCCGATATCCTGGTGGAAGTCGGGGGGGTGGGATATGAACTGCAGGTGCCCATGACGACATTGTTCGAGTTGCCGGAACTGGGCAGCGAGGTGTCACTGGTGACCCATTTCGTGGTGCGTGAAGATGCGCAGCTATTGTATGGGTTTATCGATGAGCGCGACCGCGGCCTGTTTCGCCAGCTGATCAAAGTGAGCGGGGTGGGCCCCAAACTGGGTCTGACTATTTTGTCCGGTATGGACTCCAGCAGTTTCGCCCGCTGTGTTCAGCGAGACGATATATCCTCTCTGGTGGCCCTGCCGGGGGTGGGCAAGAAAACCGCGGAGCGCCTGCTGATTGAGATGCGCGACAAGCTGAAGGACTGGTTCGTACACGCGGAGAATGCCGCGAACCCGGCGGCAGGGGAGGCAACCCTGGCGCCGGTGCCCAATATAGTGGCGGATGCCGAAGGCGCTCTGGTAGCCCTGGGTTATAAGCCGCAGGAGGCCAGCCGGATGGTGACGGCCGTGAATGATGACAGCGTCCAGAGCAGCGAGGACCTGATCCGCCGCGCCTTGAGATCCATGGTGAAGAGCCAGTGATAACTGCGTATCGGACATGTGGAGCACCGTATGATAGAGACTGATCGACTCATCGCGCCCGCCGCCGAGAGCCCTAGGGAAGATGCTTTCGACAGAGCCATTCGCCCCAAAACACTGGAGGAATATGTTGGCCAGAAGGTGGTGCGCGAGCAGATGAGCATCTTTCTGCAGGCCGCGCGAGCCCGGGGTGAGCCACTGGATCATACGCTGATATTTGGGCCGCCCGGGTTGGGCAAAACCACCCTGGCCAGCATTATTGCCAATGAAATGGGTGTGTCACTTAAAACTACCTCGGGCCCCATACTGGAAAAGGCCGGGGATATTGCCGCCCTGATGACGAACCTCGAGCCCGGCGATGTACTTTTTATCGACGAGATCCACCGCCTCAGCCCGGTGGTGGAAGAGGTACTGTACCCGGCGTTGGAAGATTACCAGTTGGACATCATGATCGGCGAAGGGCCGGCGGCACGGTCCATCAAACTGGAACTGCCGCCGTTTACGCTGGTGGGTGCCACTACCCGGGCGGGTTTACTGACCTCACCCCTGCGAGACCGCTTTGGCATTGTCCAGCGCCTGGAGTTCTACGAGGTGGCGGACCTTTCCCATATTGTGGCGCGTTCCGCCAGCATACTGGGCATCAGCCTGGATGGCGCTGGTGCGACCGAGATCGCCCGGCGCGCACGCGGCACGCCGCGTATTGCCAATCGTTTGTTACGGCGGGTGCGGGATTACGCTGAGGTCAAGGCGGATGGACATATCTCGGCCGAGATTGCCGACCGCGCCCTGGATATGCTCAGCGTAGACCAGCAGGGCTTCGATCACCTGGACCGCCGCCTGCTCATGGCGATGATAGAAAAATTCGACGGTGGCCCCGTGGGCGTGGATAGCCTGGCCGCGGCCATTTCCGAGGAGCGGGGCACCATTGAGGATGTGCTGGAGCCCTACCTGATTCAGCAGGGGTTTATGGTGCGCACCCCCCGTGGCCGCATGGTGACCCGCAATGCCTATCTGCACTTTGGCTTGCCCAAACCCGCTGACCCCGGCGCCGGCAGTAATCTGCCGCTGGATCTGGGTGCGGGCGGCGACGCATCGTGACGGCAGGGGAATTTTCCCTCGATTTACGCGTCTATATCGAGGACACGGACGCCGGGGGCATTGTCTACTACGTCAATTACCTGAAGTTCATGGAGCGGGCGCGTACTGAATATATGCGCAGCCTGGGTTTTGGTAAGAATTACATTTTCAATCACGATTTGATGTTTGTGGTTCGCGATGTCGTGGTGCAATATCTGCGCCCCGCCACGCTGGATGACGAACTGGTGGCTACCGCGGCCATCCGGCAATTGAAGGGCGCGTCCATGGTGATGTACCAGCGGGTAGAGCGAGGCGGGGAAGTGCTGGCCCAGGGCGAAGTGACCATCGCCTGCGTTGACAGGGCCGGTGTTAAGCCCCGGCGCATGCCGGCAGACATGGTCACTACACTGCGAGCAACACTGGGCTAACAACGATATTTTACAGGGGAAACGTTTTTGGAAGAGCAATTAAGCCTGATTGACCTGATATGGCATGCCAGCTTTACCGTGCAGGCAGTGATGGCACTGCTGTTGGTGGCGTCCATGTTGTCCTGGTACATGATTGTGCAGCGGTTTATTTACTTTCGCAGCGCTCATGACGAAATGTACCAGTTTGAGGAGCGGTTCTGGTCGGGTATAGATCTCGCTCAGCTTTACCGCGAGGGCAGTGAGCAGGCATCCTCTGGCCACTCAATCCTGGGTATGGAAAGCATTTTTCGGGCAGGTTTCAAGGAATTTTCCCGTCTTGCGCAGCAATCCGATATGGATTCTGAGGCGGTGGTGGAGGGTTCCCGGCGGGCCATGCGGGTGGCGATGATGCGCGAGGATGAGCGTCTGGAGCGCCACCTGGCCTTTCTGGCCTCGGTGGGCTCAACCAGCCCTTACATCGGCTTGTTCGGCACCGTCTGGGGCATCATGCACTCGTTTCGCGGGCTGGCCAATGCCACGCAGGCTACGCTAGCCACTGTGGCGCCGGGTATTTCTGAAGCACTGGTGGCCACGGCCATGGGCCTTTTTGCGGCGATTCCAGCGGTGCTGGCTTATAACAGACTCGCCTCTCGGGTAGACGTCTTTACCAACCGCTACGATACCTTCGTAGACGAGTTTTCCGGTATTCTCAATCGGCAGGCCTATGCCTTGCGTTCACGCGAGAAAAAGGCCGAGGCGGCGACCGTTGGCAGATAGCAGCTATCGCAGAAAAAAACGCCGGCCCATGTCGGAGATCAACGTGGTGCCTTATATCGACGTCATGCTGGTGTTGCTCATCATCTTTATGGTGACGGCACCCATGTTGATGCAGGGCGTGAAGGTTGAACTGCCCGAGGCCAGCGCGGATCCGGTGGAAAATCAGGATAGTGAGCCGTTGATTGTGTCGGTGGACAAGGCTGGCCAGTTGTTCCTGAACCTGGGTTCCCAGGAAGACCAGGCATTGTCATTGGCCACGATCAGGGATCGTGTCGCCAAGGTGATGAGCCGCAACCCGGAAAAGCCGGTATTGGTGTGGGGTGATCGCTCTGTACCCTATGGTGACGTCGTCACCGTTATGGTGGCGCTGCAGGCGGCGGGCGCGCCCAGCGTTGGGCTGGTGACTGAGAACCCGCAGTGAACACCAATAGCTCAATCTATGCCAAGCCGGTTGCGCCCCGAATCGTATTGCGGCCAGCATTGGCAAGTATTTTACTGCATGTGCTATTACTGGTTTTCCTCACCGCCAACTGGATGGATTCTACCCCGGATGTGATAACAGTCAAACCCCAGCCGATGGTAATCAATGCCCGGCTGGTTGAAGCCAGTACGCTGAAACCGAAACCCAAGCCAGCGCCACCAAAAGCCGCCCCCAAGCCAAAATCGCAGCCGGTGGCAAAGCCGAAGCCTAAAGCCGCACCCAAACCGAAGCCGCCACCCGTGGCCAAGCCCAAACCCGCAGCGAAGCCTGTGCCCAAGCCAGCTCCCACCCCGGCGAAGCCTGAGCAGCCGCGCCTCAGCCCGCAGGAACTGGCGACGCTTACCCGTGCCGACATGGCACGAGCAATGGCCGAAGAGGAAAGTGCTGCCGCTGCGGCCGCAACCTCGGCGGAGATGGCGGCCAGCTACGCCGCACTTATTCAGCAGACTGTGATAAATTACTGGAGCCGCCCACCCAGTGCGCGCAATGGCATGGAAACCCTGCTGTCCATTCAGTTGATCCCCACCGGAGAAGTGGTGAGCGTCAGTGTTATCAGGGGCAGCGGCAACAGTGCCTTCGACCAGTCAGCCGTCAATGCGGTGAAGAAGGCGGGCAGTTTCCCCGAGTTGCAAAATCTTCCCGCCAGGGAATTCGAAAAGACATTCAGGCGTCTTAGCCTGCTGTTCAGACCAGAGGATTTACGTTACTGATGAAAACCCTTGTTGTTGCACTACTGAATATGTGCCTGATTCTGGCCGTGATGAGCGCCAGGGCAGACCTTACCATTGAAATTACCAAGGGCATGGACAACCCCACCGCCATTGCAGTAGTCCCTTTTGCCTGGCAGGGTGCGGGCACTGCACCGGAGGATGTCGCCCAGGTAATCGAGTCGGACCTGTTGCGCAGCGGCCAGTTCGCACCACTGGCACGCACCGACATGCTGGGCCTGCCCAGCACTCAGGCAGAGGTTTTTTACCGCGACTGGCGCGCGCTGGACACCGAGTACCTGTTGATTGGCAAGGCCAGCCCTCAGCCCAACAACGGTATGCGCCTCGACTACGAGTTATTCGATGTGTTGCGTCAAAGCAGGGTTTTCTCAGGCTTTGAATCCGGCCCCGCCAATGATGCCCGCATGTTGTCGCACCGGGTAGCCGACAAGATCTACGGTCATCTGACCGGGGTGCGAGGTGCCTTTGCCACGCGCTTGCTTTACGTATCGGTAGCCCGTGGCGGCGCCGGTAACAAGGATTACTACCGGCTGACAATGTCAGATTCCGATGGCGCGCGCCCCATAGTGCTGCTGGAATCCCGCGAGCCCCTGCTGGCACCTGCCTGGGCGCCGGACGCTGTGCAGATAGCTTATGTCTCCTTCGAAACGGGTCGCCCGGCGATTTTTCGCCAGGACCTGGCCACCGGCAAGCGCGAGCAGTTGACGAACTTCAAGGGCCTTAACAGCGCCCCGGCGTGGTCGCCAGATGGCAAGACCATGGCGATGGTACTGTCCAAGGATGGCAATCCCGATGTGTATTTGATGGACCTGGCCAGCCGGCAGCTGACCAATATCACCCGGAATTACGCTATCGAAACCGAGCCCGCCTGGATGCCCGATGGCAAGTCGCTGCTGTTTACCTCCGACCGCGGCGGCAAACCGCAGATTTACCGTTACGACATCGCTACCGGTGTGACCAGGCGCATCACCTTCGAAGGCACTTACAATGCCCGCGCGCGCGTGGCTCAGGATGGGCGCAACGTGGTGCTGGTGCACCAGCGCGAGGGGAGTTTTAACATAGCCCTGCTCGACCTGGTAACCAATCGTATGCAGATACTCACCGAAACCCAGTTGGATGAAAGTCCAAGTATCGCGCCAAACGGCTCTATGGTATTGTACGCGACCAAATCCGGAGACCGGGGCATTCTGGCCGCGGTATCTGTAGATGGCGGTGCGAAATTCCGCTTGCCCTCACGCGAGGGTGATGTGCGGGAACCGGCATGGTCACCCTACCTGAGTGCCAAATAGCACGCTACAATCTGTTATAACTAGCTCTGAGGAATGTTCTGATGAAACACGTATCTGTTGCAGGAAAGCTTGTCACACTGTTGTTAAGCGCAGCCTTTCTGGTTGCCTGCTCCGGTAGCAGCACCAAGGAAGACGAGGAAGCGGCAGCAGCCGCAGCAGCTGCTGCGGCAGCAGCCCAGGAAGCTGCAGCGGCATCTGCCTCTTCCGCCTCTGCCTCGGCCGCCGATGCCGAACAGCAGCGCTTGATGGAAACCGCCGCAGCCTATGGCAACGTATTCTATTTTGCCTATGACAGTTCCAATCTGACGCCGGAGGCCATCACCGCCCTGGACGCGCATATTGCAGCTTTGCAAAGTAACAACAACTCTATTCGTCTTGAGGGTCATACCGACGAGCGAGGCACCCGTGAATACAACCTCGCCCTGGGTGAGCGTCGCGCCAACACGGTACGCGACTACATGATTCTGAACGGCATATCGGCCTACCGCCTGGAGAGCATCAGCTACGGCGAAGAGCGCCCCCTGGCATACGGCACTGGTGAGTCCAACTGGGCCCAGAACCGCCGGGTGGAGCTGGTTGTAGTAAACAATTAGTCGTATCGCTATGCATATTATCGAAAAAATACTTCTGGCCGGCGGGCTGACCACAGTAATTGGAGCGTTCTCGCTTGCCGCAATGGCCCAGGATTATATCGACTTAGAGGCAGAGCGGGCCGCCGCGGGGCAAACTGCGCCGGGTGACCCCTATGCCCCTCGCAGTGCGCAGGCCTACCCGGCTACCAGTTACGGTGTCAGTAATGCACCTGCTGCACCCTCCGGCACCGCAGTGACTGCGGCGACAGGCACTGGCGGTCCGGTAGCTGTCCAACAGGTTTCGCAGCAGCTACAAGGGGGCCAGAACCTCGGCCTGCTGTTCTCCCAGATACAGCAATTACAGCAACAGGTAATGGAACTGAATGGCAAGCTGGAAGAACAGGCGCATGAACTGCGCACCTTGCAGGAACAGAGCCTGCAGCGCTATGTGGATCTGGACAAACGTATTAGCGCGGGTGCAGTAGCGGGTGCCCCGGGTCCAGACGCTGCCGCGGCTGGCTCAGCGCCACCGCTGCCTGTAGCCGTTCCCACGAGCGGTACTGCGCCAGTTGCAGCACAGGCCGGTGAAGCAGAGGCTTACCGGGCGGCCTACGCCCTGGTGCAGAGCCAGCGTTTTGACCAGGCGGTGACGGCCTTCCAACAATTCCAGCAGGATTACCCCGCGGGCAAGTACGCCCCCAATGCTTATTACTGGCTGGGTGAGCTGTATCTGGTTATACAGCCACCTGACCTCGAGTCTTCCCGCCAGGCCTTCACACTGCTGTTGAGCCAGTACCCGGACAACAGCAAGGCACCGGATGCCCTGTACAAGCTCGGCAAGGTGCAGTTCATGAAGGGCAACCGTGAAAAGGCCCGGGAGTACCTCGACCAGGTGATAAGCCGCTACGGCTCCACTAACAGCTCTGCAGTGAAACTGGCCAAGGATTTTATAGCCGAGAACTACTAAGCTCAGCTCGGTAGAACCACCATGGCAGACATCTTCCCAAGTAGTGATCAACCCCACCCCGTTGGATCGGAGCAGGCTGTGCCGGCAACGGCGGCACAGCTGCGTATTACCGAAATCTTCTATTCCCTGCAGGGGGAGGCCCGCACAGTGGGTATTCCCACCGTTTTTGTGCGCCTTACTGGTTGCCCGCTGCGTTGCTTTTACTGTGACACAGAATACGCCTTCAGCGGCGGTGAGCTTTTCAGTCTCGATAGCATTGCCGCCCAGGTGGCGGAATACGCGCCACGCTATGTAACGGTCACCGGTGGTGAGCCATTGGCGCAGAAAAATTGCCTGCCGCTGTTAACGCAGCTCTGTGATGCCGGCTACGAAGTCTCCCTGGAAACGGGGGGGGCGATGAGTGTCTCTGGTGTGGATGCGCGGGTGGTCAAGGTTCTCGACCTCAAGACCCCGGCCTCAGGCGAAATGGCGCGCAATGACTACAATAATATTCCCCTGCTGACCGCCCACGACCAGGTCAAGTTCGTGATCTGTGATCGCGCCGACTACGAGTGGGCACGCTTTAAGCTGGACGAGTACCAGCTGGCCGAAAAAGCGGCAGATGTATTGTTCTCTCCCAGCCATGGTCAATTGCATGGTCGCGAGCTGGCTGAATGGATTCTGGCGGATAACCTGCCGGTGCGCCTGCAACTGCAACTCCACAAGCTGTTGTGGAACGATGCGCCGGGGCACTGATGGATATGCCTGAACAGAAACGCGCCGTTATCCTGGTTTCCGGCGGACTGGACTCCACTACGGTACTGGCCATGGCGAAGGCCGACGGTTATGCCTGTTATACCCTCAGCTTCGACTACGGTCAGCGCCACCGCGCGGAACTGTTTGCCGCCGAGCGGGTGTCTACCGCGCTGGGTGATATAGAGCACAAGGTGGTCAAGCTGAACCTCGACAGCATCGGCGGCTCTGCCCTCACCGATGCCAGCATAGCGGTACCTGAGGAAGCCACAGAGGGGATTCCCATCACCTACGTACCCGCCCGTAACACTGTATTCCTGTCGATAGCACTTGGCTGGGCCGAGGTGTTGGGCGCCAGCGATATCTTTATTGGTGTTAATGCAGTGGATTATTCCGGCTACCCGGACTGCCGTCCGGAATTCATCTCAGCCTTTGAGGCCGTGGCGAATCTCGCCACCCGGGCGGGAGTGGAAGGCATGCTCCTGACAGTTCACGCACCGCTGATATCCATGGGTAAGGGCGATATTATCCGGGCGGGTATAGCGTTGGGGGTGGATTACGCCCTGACGGTATCCTGCTACCAGGCAACCGCGAAAGGACTGGCCTGTGGCAAATGCGATAGCTGCCGATTGCGAGCCCAGGGCTTCAAGGATGCCGGTGTGGAGGACCCCACTCACTACCTAAGTGCTTGATTCTGGTTAGTTAGTGGCCAAATAAATACTTATGGGTACTTGAGTTTTCCCACTAAATCCGTACTATACGCAGCTCCTTTCGGGGCCGTTAGCTCAGTTGGTAGAGCAGTTGGCTTTTAACCAATTGGTCGCTGGTTCGAATCCAGCACGGCCCACCATATTCCTCAAAAAAATCAATAAGATACGCCCACCCGAAGTTGTGCATTTTTTAGTCGCTCCCCCATAAACAGGGTGCTCCCCCACAGATTTAACATGTTCCCCGCAATATGGGGTCTGTTTGCCTAATCCGAGTGCACTTTACTGGTCCCGAAAAAGCCCTGCGCCGGTGTCACCTTGGAGCCCTTCCTCCGGTAGTGTTTCTTCGTTACCTGGGGTGAGGAGTGTGCCAGCAGGTCGACTGCTTGAGTGTCGGTGTCGAGGTCGGAGCCAACTTTCGCTCTCAAGTCGTGATCGGTGAAGCGCTCTTCGAGAGCTGTTCCAGCCAGTGCCTTCTTCATGTGGCGTTGCCAGATGGAGTCGAAGCCAGACGCAGTATCCTCCTCAAAGCTCCAGTAGCAGCCACCCGTCCGGTTATGGAAAAGCCACTGACTCATTACCACTGGTTTACGTTTGCTGGCACGGTGTGCCCGGATGCGCTGGTAGTAATCCAGTACATTATCGAGCGCAAGTTTGACTGAGGTGGGCTGATCTTCCACATATAACGGGAAACGCAGTTTCTTCCCGGTCTTGAGGTTGACGCTGGTCAACTCGGTGTCTGAGATATCTCGTAGGGCAATGGATAGCAGGTCCTGCTTTCTGAGTCCTGTGGCTCCCTTGAGTCCCACGTAAGCCAGTAAGAAAGGGGATGCTACCGTGGCCCACTCGTCCAGTTCCCAGTCCTCCACATAGCGGTTGCGGCCTTTCAGCTCGAACTTGGTTACCTTCTTATTGGTCATGGGGTGGTCAGGCAGCACGCCCCATTCAATGCCCTTGGTGAAGCAGTGGCTCAGCACCTCCAGATCCAGATTGGCGTACTTCTTAGAGTACTTACGACCACAGAGATCCCGGTACTTGTAGATGGCCAGTGGGGTGACGGCCGATACGAAATTCTCTCCCAGTGCTGTCCTTAGCCGCTCCAATGACCGATGGTTGGACCGCTGGGTGTTCTGCCGCTTTTCGGAGACGACCTCGGCCCGGTAGCGGTCGAATAAATCTCTCATCAGAGTTATGTTCTCCTCGACCTGGTACAGGATGGAGAACTTCTGGTAAGCCCCCGACAATGATTGTCCCAACGAGATTTCTGCTTTACCGTCGTGAAGGTGGCGCAGATGTGGCGGCACCCGGTAGTAGTGCTCGTTGCAAACTTTCGCCTTCAATCGCTTTTTTTCTCAGGTCGTTTTCCGTAAAACGGCTGATGCCTTTGTCCTCAGCCTTTTTCATCCATCGCTGCCACATCGAATCAAAGCCGCTTGTTTCACTTGTCGCTTCATTAATGTAGGGATTTCCATGCCTGTTAACAAACAAATAGGCATTACCAATTCGCCTGGGAGGCAGAGCGCCTATTTCAGTCACAATGGATTTTAACTGGGGTGTCCATTCGATGAGATAAACGTCATCGGGATTTTTGTTGTTCCGAAATTCAATCCCCTCTTCCGTGCAGTCAGTCAGTTTGATACGGAGCAACTCTCCCTTTCTTCTTCCACGCGTACACAGTTTTAAGGAAATATAGAGCTGCCATTTCCGCGGAAGCAATCCGGCAAATGAAAATAAGTCCTCATTACTGACTTTATGCTTTCGCCCCCTGGAGCTGAACTTGCGCACCTGGCCAATAACGGGGTTGCGGTCAATGGTGCCCCATCTGACGGCGCAGGATAGAGCATGCGACAGGCATTCCAAATCGGTGTTCGCCCACTTTTCTGATTTCACTTTCTTCACATGATCGTAACCGCTCATTCTGAGCCGTCATTTTATCCCTGGTAAATCCCGGTTATATTTCTCCTCAAACACAGGAGAACTTTTATGATCACGCCAACCTCAGCCACCGATTTTCTTTCCCACCCCGAGCTCCAGCCACAACCCACTCCCAGGCGAAGAGCCCGCATCATGCGAACCCAGGAACAGTGGAAGGCTCTGCTGGAAGAATTCAATACCAGCGGGCTCACCAGGGCAGCCTTTTGTAAGAAGCATCGAATTGCCACCAGTAGCCTCTACCGGTGGCAACAGCTTTTTGAACACGCCAGTAATACTGATTTTATTGATGTCACAGGGCCACTTGTCAATGCGCCAGGGTCACACCCCGTCTCAGTGCGCGACAATGACTGGCAGGTGGAACTGGAATTGGGCTCCGGCATTGTGCTGAGACTGCGCACGACCTGATGTTCTTTCCTGAATCCCAGGTGCGAATCTGGTTGTGTACCGCTCCCACTGACATGCGTAAATCCTACAATGGTCTCAGTGCTCTGGTGAAGAATCGGCTACAGGGCAACCCGCTCAGTGGTGAGCTGTTCGTATTCGTTAATCGCCGCCAGAACCAGATGAAAATCCTGTACTTCGATCGCTCCGGGTACTGCATCTGGTCGAAGAAACTGGAGCAGGGGCAGTTTGTGGTGCGCGGTGCGCCGGGTGGAAAACGCCAACTGAACTGGACCCAGCTCAAGCTGCTGCTCGATGGCATTGAAATAAAAAAAGCCCGGCAATTTAAGCGATATTCACACCCTTCGTAAGGCGATTCTGGTAGAATAAACACATGCCAATCGCCGCCTCTACTGATGTTAATTCCGCTGATCAATCGGCATTAGTGGAGACGCTCAGCGAGGAGGTTGCACAGCTAAAACGCCAGCTCGCCTGGTTCAAAGAGCAGCTGTTTGGCAGCAAATCCGAGAAACGCGTCATCGACAATCCCGACCAGCCTCTACTCACCGGGTTGATGGGGGAGCCCGTTGAACCACTGCCTCCGGTCGAAAAGCAAAAGATCACCTACGAGCGCGGCAAAGCCAAAAAGAACCGTGACGATGACTGTGTCACCGACAGCGGCCTGCGCTTCGGCCCCGATGTGCCGGTTAAAACCATTACCCTCGACGCCCCTGAACTGGGCGGCCCCGATGTAGATTCTGATAGTGCGATCGGCGTAGCGCTGGCCTCGCAGCGCCCTAATGTAGGATGAAACGACGCTCTCGAGCGGACTATCAATCAGCCAGTCGTAGCGAACAAGGTTTGTGAGGGTTTTATCGGCGGGCATGGTGTGCTGCGTATTCCAGACCAAGCCTGCCACTGATTCCAGACGAAGCCTG
>TARA_R110001599_G_scaffold17486_2_pt1 | contig 46380 bp, 67 predicted proteins | sample TARA_R110001599 | Tara Oceans TARA_R110001599 (sample SAMEA4398360) | marine metagenome | biome: Polar Biome; feature: [MES] marine water layer (ENVO:01000295) within the mesopelagic zone...; material: water (ENVO:00002006), including particulate matter (ENVO:01000060) such as...... | reverse complement strand
TTATCTTCAGCTTCTTTTACTTTTTGCGTCATTCTGGTATCCCAATCGTATTGTTCTTCTTGAACATCTAATTTACCCCGTTCATATCCCTTGTCATATCCCTTGTCATAACTTTGAACTGTTGCACTCCATATATTATCACTAGGTCTTTTAGAATCAAGATAAACTCTTATAGTTTCAGCGTTTTCTTTTTTCGTAGTACCCGCCCCTGATGGGTATCGTTTACCAGTATATAAAGTTCTAAACTTATAAGAATCCTTATTAACTGCTTTTCGCATTTGCTTAACCATCTCAAATCCCTCATCATTTGCGGGAAATCTAAAAGATAATTTATGCTGTGTACTTTTCTTTTCTGCTACCATTTTTTTCTCCTTGCCATTTGGCTATTTATTAATTCTATAACTATAGTTTATAACACTTGTGTTAAATTGTCAAGTTTTATTAGTCATACCAATTTTTTGTTTTAGCACCATTATTCAATACTGGACTATATTTTTGATATACTCCCCAAGTTGCTTTTATGGAAGCCTTATCAGAAATATTAAACTTTTCTTTAATTTCATTTTGGACGTCCCAAACATCAATTATACTTAGAAAGTTTTTATACTTCTCCCGTGCCTGAGATTTTACATTATAGCTTTTAATAATGAACTTCTCAATTACTGGAATATTGGTTTTATTTAATCTTGTTGTCATTTTGCTCACTCCCACAAATTAATTATTTTATTTTCTACAAACTCAAATGATTTTTCTAATCCCCGTGCTTCTTCAATAATATTTCCCAAAACCTCAACAAACATTTGTTTGGTGTTATGATTTTCGCCACACTGACTACAATCTATTGATTCAGATAAGTTTAAACTATCTCCAATATTTAAGGTAATTAGTTTTAGCAAATCCTCAGAATCAAACTGAATACTTTGAACTGCATCGGTTAATCCATTACTCATATTTACTCCCCCCGCCATTTGGCAATTTATTTATCTAACAATATTATTTTATACTATTTGTGATAAATTGTCAAGCTTCTCGTTTTTCATTCCATTCATCTCTAGTAATAATTATCATTTCTTTGTCACAATCATCGCATAAATCAAATGGTACACTATCGACTCTACCCCCAATAGTATCTGAATTAGCATATACCCAAGAGGGTTCCATAACATTACCACTCCCACATTCAGAACAAACATACTCATATTTTTGCTTATATTTATTCCAATCTATTTTTTCTTTTTTTGGCATTATCTAACCCCTTATCAAAATCTGATTCACTTCCTAGCTATACACTATTCTTCTAAATTTTCTTGACAATACAAACAAAGAACGACACCATTTTTATCCTTTAAACTTTTATAACCTGATGGTTCTAAGTCTGTATAAATTATAATAGTTGTTAACTCATTGCAATTATTACATGGTTCTGAATGATAGTTACTCATGGTCTTTACTCCCTATTATTTTTATATAGGTTGACTCAGAGTCAATTCCATCAGGATAAGTTGCATCAGAAAAATTTGTGATAATATTCTTTTCTGGCTCCGACTCGTCAAATAGTTCAATAGGTTTTCTTAGTTTACTTCCATCTAATATAGAAACTCTAAAGACTGTTCTAAAATCCCCCATATCAAAAGTCGCTTCTTCTAATTCCACAGCTCCAGTTTTTAAATCACGTACAATAGTAGCGAAAATTTTCTGAAGTTTTAATAGTTTAATGTTTGTGATTTTACCCATTTGCTTCCCCATTCTTTTATAACAGTTATTTTAATTTGAGCAGTTTATTCACATGCTCAGGTGTTTATGTTTGGGATTACTTTGCGTATTCCAAAGCCTTAGAGAATGCTCTAGCTTTAGTTTTTGCTCTATCTCCAAACAAAGCTGTTGATGAAGCGGGAGCATCATTATTCCCGTTGTGTCCTCTTCGGTAATCTTCAGCTTCTACAACTGAATTATAGACTGCCCAAGGGGTGTTGGCAAAATGTCCGAATTGTTGATTGAAAATATCCAATCTTTCATAAGCTACATTTTTGACAGCATCTTTGCGTTGCGTACGCTTATCATATTCTTCTAACTCATCTTTTCTATGTGCTAAAATTCTAGTCCAAGCCTTAGCATCAACATCATCAGCTCTTACCCCATCAGATAACTTCAATCTTGTTGGTCTTGAAGCATCTTTATAAGCATAAGTAATGATTGAATCAACTGCTTTCTTTTCTAATGTATTGTTAGTTAAAGTATTCATAGCAGTTACAACCTGTTCTTTAGTTTTTGCCATATCCCTAAATATATCTAAGTAAAATTCAGTATCATTTTGAATCGACTTATTGTGCTTTAGGTTAATAGATACTTTAGAACTTCTCATACCTGTTATTAAAGTGTTTTGACAAACTACTCTTACTGGTGTAAAGGCAATTGTTAATCCACTTGTACCATCTCTAGCATCAGTTACTAACCAATATAAGTGATGGTCTTCTCCTGCTATTTTGGATTCACTAGCATCAAGACTTAAGAATATTTTTTCGCCTTTACCTAATGCTCCCGCAGATTCTACTGGAAAGTTTTCAGATATTGGGTCAATCATTCTACCTAAATCTCTAGCTTGTATTGGAGTCCACTCTTTACCAACTGTTGCAAGGACTTCGTGATTGTTGTCTGTACTAGTTGGTTCTCTAACAACTGCAAAACTACCAGTATCTAATTCAGTACCATCAGCAAGTTTTACAATTTGTGGATACTTTTCAATACCGAACATCATATCAGCCATTTCCATAGCTTGAGTTGCAGTAAGTTTTGTATCTTCTCCAAAAACCTTGCCTAACTTATGCCAAGCTGGTTTTCTTGTTACGAGTCTTTCATCATAAAGATTATGTGCCATTTCTTTTCTCCTTCGGGTTATCCCCACTTAAATTTATCTTGAATACTATAATATCAGGTTGTTTTAATTCTGTCAACTTTTTTAGCAATTCTTATAAAATAGGGATTTTTTGGGTATGCTTGAATTGGATAACGTAACTTACCTAATAGTTCTTTTTTTCTTTTACCAGAAGTGTTAAAAAATACGTATCTATGTTTTCTTGGTCTTTCGCTACGTTTCATTTTATCCCCAAGAACTTTTTTCGCTTTATTGATTCCACCATAACTATCAAATATATGTCTACAATGTTTATCGTCAGTTCCTTCAATAGTCCATTTAACATGCCTATCAGATAATCCTGTATAAATCCAATTAGTTGCTTGATAAACAATTCCTAAATGCCCTTCATCAACTTCTGCATATGATACAAGTATTTCCTTTTCTACTAACTTCATTGAATTAGCTATTAAAAAACTCTCAGCATTTTTTGGAGTCCCGTCCATTACCCAAAGTCTGGTCAGTTCCACTACGTTGTTTGCTTCCTCTTCCCCGCATAAACCTTTTTGTAATGACCTACTTGCGGGAGTTCCATACGTTATAACTCCTAATGGTTTATCAGTTTTTCTCCATATATCAACAGTATTAAATAAACCAAATGCTTGACTACAAGGTGCTTTTCTATGCAAATAATGGAATTCAACCACTAAATCCATAGCAGTTTTGTAATCAATTGGTCTTATCTCATACTTTTTCTTATCAAAAGTCAACGTTGTTACCCTTTGGATAGCCTTCCTGACCCCATACATAATCTAAATTATTTGGTACATCCCATCCATACTGACCATAGAAGTCTGGGTTTTTACGTAGTAAGTTTGATTTATGGGAATCGTGAAAATCTTTATCCCCTAACCAAAATGGTTCTGTTACACTAGGGGGGCAGATAATATACTCCATATTATTCTTATACCCACGCTTAATCCATTCATCTAGTATATCATTATAGTAATAAGCTAGTAAGTTAGAAAAACCTCTCCACATATTAACTGCGGGATGGTTTATCCAACCACCTTTTGTACGCTTTCCTGAAACTATTTGGTATATCTGCCATGCTTCTACTCTCTGTTTACCTAGACGTTTATAGTCTAGACATTTAGCTGACTCTGTAAAATCTGCATAAGGTAAAAATGTTTGCATACTATTCTCCTATATATTCTATATTGTCTGCTTTAGGATATCTTTGTTCTTCCCAGTATATCTCTAAAGACTTATCATAAGTTAATAAATATCTATGTTTCCTAGCTCTTGGTCGCCATTCCCCCTTCGCCCCTTTGACTTTCCCTCTGGTATGTTTAACATAACTTCCATCAGGTTGCTCAAACCAAAAATCTGTTTTCTTAGCAGTTAGTCCATAGTAATTAAAATTTAAAGCTTGATAAATAAAACCACTATGAAATCTTGAATCAGCGTAAGAAAGAATTGCTTTTACTTCGGTATCCTTCCTTAACTGTTTTATAGCAAGTGCAACAAATTGAGAAAGAATTAACCCGTCATCAGTATCGGGATTTTTAATAAGCCTTCCCAGTTCATATATTCCTTGTTGTTGATTGCGTTGTAATCCGAAACAACCTTTTACAGTTTCAGGAACTGATGGGCTGTGAAAAATGCAAACTGCTTGAAGTTTATTATCAATGAACGCCCCATAATTATAACCACTTCGGAAACCTCTACTTTCCTTAACTAGATAATGATAGGGGATAAGTGACCTTACGGATTCTCTTGAAACTTGTTTTACTTCTGGTTTCATTTTTATCTCCTTTTTAATTTAGGAAATAATAATATCATAAGTACTATAAAATGTCAAATGGGCTAGTGATAAAACTCTTCAATTAAGTCGTCTTGTTCTTCCCATTCAAATAAGGGAGTATTCTCTCCAACATATGCACCTAGGGTATTGAAGTCAAACCATTCCAAAGCTTCTTCAGAGTTCCATTTGTTATCTTCCATAAGTTGCTGAATGCATTTATTACTTGAATAGAGAACTACAGGAATGTTATCTCTAAAACCTATTCCCTTAATTGCCCTATCATACCCATCTGCAAACAATGCTTTAGGATTAATCTTTACTATGTGTTTTTCAAATAAATCTCTATCCATTGCTAATAACCATAAAATCTTTTTCGGGTGTTAATTTCTCAGCTTCTAATTTATTAGTGACAGTTAATAATTCTGAGTAATCAAAATTAATTCCAATGGCTTCATCGCCTATATTGATTAGTCTGACTTGAGAATCTAACCACTTCACTAATTCAAGTTTAAGAGGCTTCTTAATAAAAATAGTAATTAAATTGGGATTTCTTTCTTTTTCTGTAGTTTCTGCCATAAAATACCCTTTTTAAAAAATAAAAGCTTCTCAGTGTCCCCGTAAAAGAGTTTTTATTGTCTTATATGATGTTTGGGTTACCTAAAGCTTTTAAAAGTGAATCTAGAGGGGGACTAAATAGCAATTTGTGTAATTTGCCCCTACAAACTTAAATTATTGCCTCAAGTAGCACTTGCATTAATAATCCTACACTAATTACTAAGGGTTATCTAGTTTCACTATATTAATCTCTCGACCTCTTTTTTCAAATATATTAATTTTTAACTTTAATAATCCATAACCAAGAAATGTTTTGTGAATTTCCCCCTCTGAAATTAAATAAATAATATCAGAAACAGAATTAATTGTCAAATTATTTATCAGGGAGTTCTGTATTTTGTCGTAAACGAATAGTTTCTTCGTTTATTTCCAAAGAAATGTGTCTAATTCTCACAGTTTCAACTCTAATAATTACAGTTTCTTTTAATAGGTCTTTACTCACTTTTAAAATATCCTGTGAAATTTGCAGTATTTTCCAATTAATCCAAACTAAAAATGAAGTTAAACCCGCTAATCCAATACTTATTATTATAGTAATTGTTAAAAAACTCATCACTTCTTCTATCCCGCAAAATGCGTTAAATACACATGAACCCAAATACCAACACTAATTACAATGCTACTTGTTAGCAGTAATCTTGCTTCGTTCATTGTTTCCTTCTTCCTTCGTTCTAGCCTTTTAATGATTAGCGCTCCATTCTTCATTTTGCGTAGTTCTTTCTTCTCTAGCTATTAGTTCTGTTGTAGCCATTTGTATCATTTGGTATAAAGCATCCCGCCATTGTTTTTTACTAAAACGTGGAGCATTTACTTGTATACTTCCAATATTAGATTCAACCTCACAAAGTGTAGGCATTCTTCCTTGATTGTCTTCTAAAGATGGGTCTACTTCCTTAGTTACCCACCCAACGCCAATTAGTTGCAAAACTTTTCCACGCTCAAAGAATTCCATATAATTCTTCTTTGTTATTTTGGGGATTCCAATAAAGTGTGCTTGAATAGTTAAACACTCTTGAATAGTTGTGGGGGTAGGTATACTAGGTTGTTGCGTTTGGTTTGTCATGCTTTTTCTCCTCTTTTAACTTTTCTATTACTTGGTCAATCATATCACTATTTGATATAGAATTCAAATCTAAATTTAAACCTGTTGTTATCTTGTTTATAAATTTTCTTTCTACTATTGCTTCTTCTAATATTAAATTATAGATTTTCTTTAATAAATTAAATCCAACAAACTCATCATTTATTTTTACATATGATTGGCAACATTCTCTTAATAAATATAAATCAGCTAGAGTTACATCTATTGTGGCAGTTTCAGAGGAATCGTCAGCATCAGATAATGAAACAAAACCTAGTCCGATTGTTTGAATTAATTCGACTGGGACAGAAACACCTGCACTTGCTTTTAATTGTCTAGCGGGAATATGCATTTTTCCCTGTTCTGTTGTATGTTCTAACAGTAAAGTTACTGAGTCACTTAAATATAATAATTCGTTTCTTGTTAAAGTTAGTTGTTTTATATCGTCCAAAAATAGTTCCAAATCAAAATCGTCAAACACTACATCGTCCGAATTAGGCATATGATTTCTCCCCTATTGTAATAAGACATCTTCTACATAAATATGTGGTTCTTTGAATACCTCTTCGTGATTCCCACACTTCTAAAATGGGAGGGTTGTCATCATGCCCTCGAAATTTACATAATAGTTTCGATAAAATATTAATTGTAATAATCCTCTACTTCCATAGATTTCTACTCGCATAAACTATCCTATTACATTATACTACTTTTCGTTATCATTTCGATTAACATTTATTCGTGTTTCTAATTCTTCGGTTTTAAATACTAATAAATCTATTTTGTCTTGAATGTTATTAATTTGCTTATCAATTTTTTGATAGCTTTCTTTAAACTCATCAGACATCTGAATTAAATATTGCATTATGTTTGACATACTATTTTATTACCCCCAAATAAAAAAAGGGTTTTTATAAAGTATTGCGTACCCAAGAACAAGTCAACTAATAACCAACGCTACAGTAACCAGATTAAGACTGTTATGGAATTATTCGAATTTAAAAGACAACAAACAATTAATTTGTACGCTAACTATACTCTATAAAAACCCTTAATTTAATTTAACCACCTAGTGCTATGCCTATAATTGTCATCCAGAATAAAAACGCTAACGGATTTGTGACATTCATTAAGACCTCCACTTCTTATTAACTAATATAATAATTCTATCATATTTGTTTTAGTGTGTCAAGTATTTGACGTTAAAGGTTTTAAACGAATGTTTTAATTCTGTGTAATCTTCTTTACCAATAAACTGTTTAACTACTTGTAAATATGTAGTTGCGAAATTAGCCCCATGATGGTCAGCGTTATCGGAATTGTAATTAATAACATGACTCATCTCATGGCAAATATAAGGTAATGATTTTGATGTGGGATATGGGATTGATATTAAATCCTGAGTAGCATAAACAAGTTCATGCCCTGTAGTAGCAATAACTGGAGTTTTTATATTAAAAGATTTTGATATGTTTTGTATTAAATTAATTACTTCGGGTGAAGATAATATGGAAATGTTATTCCAAAAGGAACATTGTTCTTCAGCTTGGTATAAACGTTTACGTTGAAAATCCCTTATATGTGTGTTTGGGATATTACCAATGTAACTTTTCATAATGTTTAGTAACCATAATTACCATATTGCCTACTTTCAGAATGAGTGCCAGCACCCAAGCCTTCCAACGCTTTCCCAATATTTTCATGGTCAGACATGATAGTTCGCATTTCATTTTCTATCAAAGCATCTTTAGTTTCTAGTTTAGCAATCCTATCTTCCAGTTCTTCGATGGCTTCCTCTAAATCTGTTGGGTCAAACTTAGCACTATGCATTTCATCCACCATAGTTATTTTTTCTTTGATGTTTTCTAAGTCAGTTTGGAGTACTGCAACATCTATTGAAGTAGCTTGTTCTTGCATAGTATTAACCGATTGGTCAAGATTAGAAACAGTTGAGTCTAGTTGTGCTACATACCAGATTATCCCAAACGCCTGAGCAATAACTACTCCTATTATTCCTATTGGTAATTTGAGATTTCCAAACATATTCATTACTTGTTTCCAAACAAAGAGAATGACGTACCTTGTTTACTATCTAGTTCTTCTTGAATCTCTCTTATCTTTTCATCAAGAAGTTTGTCTGTGGCTTCCAATTGAGATATACGTACCTCTAATACAGCCATGCTTGTTTCGCCTTTTAATTCTTCAGTAACAGCAACCACATTATCAACTTTAGAGTCCAGTCCAGATAACCACCAAACGATACCAACTAGCTGTACGAACAAAAATCCTACGACAGCTATATCAAGTTTTATTTTTGTGATGTCTATGTTACTCATTGTATTTACTCTGGCATTTTTATTGAATCCAATGCTTTTATACTGGCTTTTGAAAATTGTTGAATCTCAGAAATAATTGCATTTTTTTCTTTTTGTGTTACTTTACCATCTTTAATGGCTGCACTAATGGCTTCCAGTACATCTATACCTTCTTCCATTATCTTCTTTCCATCATTAGCCATGCCTTTATTTAGATTATAAAAGGTCATTCCCATTGTAAAAATTTTAATTATGTTCATTAAATATCCTCCTCTGAATCATCTTGCGTTCCACATGAACAATTGCCACCACAAGCACACATATTTGATTGGGGTATTAATTCGTGTTCGCCAGTACAGGCACAGTCGCAATCACATATATCTTCTTCACAAGAACATTCTTCTTCATCTTTTATAGTACAGCAATACATTTTACTCATTCTCCAATACTTTCATTCCAAGAGCAATTATGCCCCCGATAGTTCCGGTAGCAATTTCTGGAAAATCATTCATAGCACCAAACCCCGCTAGAATACCTAGCACTAGTATAGCTAAAAATATCTGTGGTCTTAGTTTTCCAATCATAACGTTTTCCCTTTCCTTCGGGAACGATACTCGTTTACATGTTCAATGCGATAGTATTCTGCTAGTTCCCTTTGAGTTCTTTCCCATTTTTTTGTTGGGGCAACGAATTTATTGTAAACATAACTAAAAGGATTAAACATCCTTAACTGCCCCCTTATCTAAGATTTAATTTTTTATCGCTTCTGCAATTTTATCCCGTCTATCAGCTCCATCACTTCCTTCGGAAAAGTCATCATGACCTTCATCCTGAGCTTGTGCTGTTGCTATAGCAAATGGATTATTATTTGTTGCTTTTTCTATTGTGCCTCTAAAGTTTGAGTTCATTTGAAAACAGTTCTCACATGGACAATCTTGTTTTACTAAATGTGGAACTCGTACCATTGGGTCAGATTTCTCTACCCAATTAAAAAACTCTTTTGATTTTGAAAGTTTGTGTTCAGTTGGGTTTTGATTACTAACTTTAGAAAGAATGTTATTAAATGCATCCGTATTATTTAATTGACTAATAGGAGTTTCAGTAGAGTTTCCGCCTTCCACTACCCCTCTTTTAGTAGAACCAAAAAGTTGTGGTGTGGTTAAAGCGTCCTCATAATATCTTTCCCCTAAATTTTGACCAGCTTCGTTAACAAGCCAAGGTTCATATTTATGGGCAAAGGGTGATGGGTCTTCCTCTATTACAGGAGTATACCTAGCATACTCTGCTTCCAATTCCGATGGGAATCCGTATCGGTCAAGCAATCTATGATGTTCTTCTTGCCTTCCTTGAGTATTCATTAAGGTTGGAAATGATTCACCATAAACCTTCCCTTCCTCTTGAATAATTTTTCTAAGAGGTATTTCACTTCCCATCATCTTTAAAAATGATTTCGTAAAATCTATGTCTCCATCTGATTTATACATTAGTTCCACTCCTTGAGATGAACTGCAACCACAATCACACCCACCTTCTTCTTTTTGAATTAAACAACTTCCATCAATACAAGAAGAAGTTGCAGCGTTCTCTGCCTTTAGAATATCAAAGGCAGCTCCTTGATTCACACCTTTTTCACATACAGTAACTTCTGCAAGTTCTAATTCATCTACTTGCATTACATCTTGAAGTCCCTTTTGAATAGTTTGAGTTTTAGTTGCGCTTCCCGCAATCGAATAACTTTTAAGTTTTCCCTCATGGATTTGTTCCATGACCTTCTTTGCTATTTTAGTGTCATTCCGTAGCTCAGTGATAAAGAATAAACCTTTATCGTCAACTCCACTCTTGAAGATTTGACCTCCCTTTGAGATATAAGCAGGTAATGCCCATCCCACTTGAACATCAGAATGTAATACCATTGCATTACGTGTTCTAAAATTAGCCATATATTTTTTAAATGCTTTACCCAAAGCATCTGTAGTAATTAAGTGTCCTTCCCTATCTACTAATTCGATAGATGCGGGGCCACCAACTACTAACGAATCATCATCTCCCACACCCATTTTCTTTAAAGCTTTTGTGTATATTTCATTATTAGGAAATGCCCTAGATAATGTAAGCATCTCAGCGGGTGAGGCTATTCCAGCTTTATACAATCTCTTATATTCATCAAGAGCTGATTTAATATCGTCTACAGTAGTTCTACCATCGGTAGCCTTCTCTAGAAAAATAACTGGAGTGTCATCCTGTTTAGTTGTATCAAACCAATTTGATGGATTTGGTATAGAACCAATTGATGTTTCTATAGTTTGTGTTACCATTCTTTAATATCCTGCTATGCCCCAAATGACTCCACTAACTGTAGGTGTTCCACTTGCTGAAATAACACTTACATTGTCACGAAAGTCTATGGGGTAATTAGTTTCAAATGTTGCGCCAGCCAATACAGCGATTCCTGTAGTTGCACTAGCAGTTGTATCAAAAGCTAGGTAAACAATTTCTGCTCCCGAACTTGATTCATTTTTAATTGTTATGCCTCTAATAACAGACATACCGGGTTTTTTAATTGAAGAGGAAGCGTTTGCAGTACCTGTCCATTCATATCCAATTCCACTTGCTCCATCCACATATGTAGATACAGCCGAGGTGTCTTCACGTACTTCAAACATTATTTTATCTACATAGTAATTAATGTTATGTTGTCCATTTGTAGTTACATATAATCTATATGCAGCTGATGCTGTTGAACCCGGAATAGCATAAGTAGTAGTTATTCGTGTCCAACTTGTAGCTAAGTCAGAACTATCAGATACAGCATGTTGAATGGTGTTTGTTGTATCTTTTATTTCTATTTTAACTGCTCCTGAAGCAGAAGCCCCTCGATGTTCAACCTGTACAGATAGATATTGAGGATTTACACTAAACGGAATTTTTGGGGATTCCCAATAAAAACCTTCGTGATTGGCAGAGTTTGCAGGGTTTACCAATAATGAGGCTGCCCCCACTGATTGTTGTGCAGTACTCCTAGAAATAGCCGAACCTGATGCAGTAAAAATACCTATATCAGTTGCTTCAATTCGTGGATTTGTTACCCAGTTAGTTGCTATTTCTCCCTGTCCAACTGTTGCCAAGTTGGCTGCAGTTGTAGAGGTTGCGCTTCTAAAGGGTGTGTATTTTGTGTATGGGTGTACGGATTGTCTTGTCGAAGAGTCTATCTCCCATCCCCTTACATCAGTATGTCTTTCATTTGCCATTTGATGTTAACTCCTATTTATTCATATAGTTTATGAGAGCGACAAAACTTCCCATTACAGCAGATGTGTGAAGTATTAGAAGACCGATAGCTATTGCAATTGCTTTAGCTCCATATATCTGATTTCTCCACATTCGCATATCATCTAATTCATCATTTACTTTTTCTAAACTAGCGCATAATGTGTTGTTTAAAGCTGATTGTGTTTCAATGTAGGAATCGAGTCGCTCCATATAGACTGCTAAATTTATTTCGGTAGCTTTCTTTTCAGCCATTTGAATCAAATTCCCACCTTTATACATTATACACAATTTATTAACAAAGGGGGGAAAGAATTACCCTTCCCCCCGAAAGAAACCTTTTAACTATGCGTTAAGGTCACCAATTTTTGCTTGAACAAATATGTTCTTGCATCGCATTTCAGCCATAGTGTAGAGTAATCCTCTAACAACTAAAGCATTTGCTGCGAAGTAATCACGGTTCTCAACATACTGAGTAGGTTGTGCTACCGCAATTTCTAGGTAATCTGTGTCTAAGACATAGATGTTAGAACCTAGAACAGCGTCATTAGTTGCTACTGACTTTGGCACATCTGCATCTGGTAGAATTGGAATGCCTTGGTAAGTTGCAAGTACTAGACCAGTTCGTGTACCCGGATAAGTTCTTTCAGAACCTACACCAACTTGATACTCTTCCTGACCCATGTATCTTTGATTACTGTTAAGTAGTCTCTCAAGATTAAAGTATTGGTCATGTCCCAAAAGTATTAACTTAGGTTCTCCACCATTTTCTCGAATCTTTTGTATAGCTGTGTCTAACAATGTTAAGGATAAAGCTCTTCCAGTACCAGAGTTCATCTGAACTGAAGCAGCTGCGTTCCATGAACCAGAACTTCTGTCGTTAATTGTTAAGTCATAAGCTCTAGTCCTAGTTGTCTGACCACCAATTGCTGCACCATCTACTGATACGATGTCATCAATTGAAGTCATTCCAGCCCTACTAAAGATGTAGGCTATGTCGCCATCTGCGAAAGTTGTACCAGTAGCTACAGTTACAACACCAGTTGAGGTGTTTACTGCTGATACTACTGAACCAGACTGTCTGTCATGTGCGGTTGCTGAAACGTCATATTGTCCAACTGCGTCACCGACTTTGAAGTGCTTTGCAATTGCTGCAGGAACTGTAAAGGAAGTTGTTGCACCAGCAGATGTTAAGTATGCACTACCTGCTAATAATTCTTCATTTATTTCCTTTATGTGGTCTAACTGGGCATTTTCATTTTCAAGAGCCAATACGTCTCCAACACCGCCTTCGAGCTGTGCTGTGAAGACTGACTTCACGGAAGCACCGAAAGTAGTTGAAACAATTCTAGGCAAGCTAGATACTGTTTGAATATCGGAAACATCGACTGTTGGCAATGAGCCAGTTTCTGTTACAGGGCGGGAACGACCAGAACCTCTATCTGTTCTGACCCTCCAACCTGCTGTATTTCCCCATACCGTTCTAGGTATAGCGTTGAAGAATCTAGTCTGGTTGTTTAATGATTGCCAGACTTTTCTTCCATAGGTTGTGTTGAAAATACCTGTTGCTGTGTCAACCGTAAAGTATGTTTGCTTTTGCAAGTACTCAGGGCCAAATACAGACTGATACAATCCTCTTTGGGACTGAGCCAGATATTCACTTAAGCTTGGATTAGCCATAAGATTTTTTCCTCCTGATTTGGAATTAAAGTTTATTTAAAGTTTAGCCTAAAAGCTCTCTAGGAACACCATCGGTGTTACCTGATTCGATTTGGTGTTGTAAGTCACGAAGTTGCTTGTAAGACAAGTCAGCTAATTGACCAGCTACATCTCCATCCATTTGAGATTTAACTAATGGAGTATTGTCTACACCAAGACCGTTAGTAATTTGAGGCGCTCTTAAACCATTTTCCTCACGGAAGCCCATTTTGCGTAATCGGCCTTCTGCTTCAGCAGTAACCGCTTTTTGCATATTACCTTGTGTTGCATCAATTTCTTTTTGCAACTTAGCAATTTGCTTCCTCATGGACTTAATTTCATCATCTTCATCATCGTCCATGTCATGTCCCTTCTCTTCTGTTTCAGGCATGTCAGCAGCTTCATCATCTGCTTCATCATCATCCTGTTTGTAGGCCATTCCACCCTTTTCTGAATCTTCGTCTTCGTCTTCTTCTTCTTTTCTAAGACTAGCTTGAATTGTGTTCTGCTGGTCTTCTATTTTAGTGGTAGGGTTTGCAGCACTTTCGGAATCATCAGAGTTCTGAGGTGTTCCGCCAGAGGCTTTTGCCTTTCTTTCTCTACCATCAACATCGAGACCATTATCAGTCTCTTGTTTTATAACAGAAAGTACTTGAGTTGCAATTGACTTTACAAGGTCAGCTTTTGCAGCTTCTTGAGAATCAGCTTGTGCTTGTGCATAAGCATCCATCTCTTCCTTAGATAATCGGGCATCCATCTTTTGTAAGACTTCTGCTACAGCAGCCAATGCAAGGTTAGTTCCTTCCATTTGTTTTTCGATGCGTTCTGTTACATCTGCCATACCAATCCCTCCTTATAGGACTAATTTGTGTATCCCATATTTGGAGGTTGGTCTGAGCCTTCCGACCTTCAAAATAGAACAAAATATAACGTTATATACTAACGTCTATATATTATACTATAGAAAGCTGAAAATCCTACAGATTATATTATATTTAATTAGAATCTTGGGTATCTGGGACACCTTTTGAGTTTAAATACAACATTTCGTTCCTAAAATCGTATAGTGGAACTTGTATTAATTTCTTAAATTTCTCTATTTGATTGCCTTCTGGCATTGATGCTTCAACTAAATCTAGTACTTTACCCACCATTCTAGAATGGCGTGCTACTATATACTCTTGTTCAGGTGTTACTTTGCTAACATCGACCATGTTATCCTCCTCTAATTATTTATTCTTACCCAATAGTTATCTTTTTAGGTAAGACACTTCTTGTTAATTTATCCTGTCTCTTTAAAAAAGTATCCCATGCTTTTTGAATCCACCTCTGTGCTTTTATATCAGACGAGGCTTTATAGTCAATCGCTTTCCAACTATCATTTATTTTCGTGGGTTTATACATTTTTTTATAAGTTTTTATATGTCTTCTTACCCAAACTGTTTTAGTGGGTAACTTTCTTTTATGCGCTTTAGTATCAGCCTTCCAAGGAAACTTTGATGGGTCTATATCAGTTATCATTTCACCTTGAGATTTTCCTTCGTGTAATGCATAAGCATGAGGAGCTGTATATTCTATTTGAAAACCTACATCATTCCCTTTGTTAATTATCTTATATCTTGCTGATTTTTTTAATTCCCCGCTTTTTGTGGGGGCATTAGATTGAGCTATATTAAAAACTTTTAATGCAGCTTGCTCTATCCACTTAATAAGGTTTTTATTTTTTACCATAATATAGTATTATACTTGTATTTTTAAATTACTTGTCATTATTTTTCTTTATCTGTTTTCCCAAACACAGAACCTGTGAGCAAAGCTCCAAAACTTAAATGAAACATCCCACCACCCTTTAATGTAAAAGGTTCATGCTGGCTTACTAACTTCTTTAAATATTCCATCTGTACTAATGGGTCTTCAATCTCCTGTAGATGACTCATGTAATCGGCTAGGTCTAATCCCATTCTAGCTATTCCATAATAAACTGGGACAACTATAAAGTCGTATATGCATATTAATAAGTAAGTTGACAGAGCGAACCATCTCCACAGGTTATTATTCAATTATCTATCCCCTTAATATTATTAAACTAAACAATATGATTTGCCCATGTGTAATTTATGGAATCATCAAATTTATTTTCCGATTGGTCATATCTTGATAGATAAATAATTTCTTTTCCTAGATAACCATGAAGTGGATGCCAATATGTTGCTATTTGTTTAGGTTTTGCTGATACGTGTAAACGTTGTAAAGCAAACTCATCGACTCCTTTGATACAACCACAGATGTGTAACTCCCCAGTTCCAATGTCCATCTCGTCTACTCTATGAAAATGACCCATAAAGACACTATCAAAATGATTTAGTTCTTGTTTATCAACCCCTAACTCAGTGTTAAGGTTGTTCTTATATTGTAAGGCTCCTCGTAAATTAGATACTGCTTTTGATATGGACATACTACTACCCCCACCAGCAATACTATCCCCATGCATTATTAAAATTCTATTGTTATAAACACTGAAGATATGGAAGAACGATTCTGGTATCTCAAACTTTATATGCTTTTGGTTTTTTAAAAATGCTGCTATCCACTGATATAACATATAATCCCAATCAGTAGTAACTCTGTTTTTCATTACTGGTTTGTGTGTCATACGACCATGATTACCAACAACACATGGAACTTTTATCTCTTTGAAGTGTGGAGCTAATAACAAAATAGCTTGGCTAATTAAGTAAGCGCCTTTTATCATTTGCATCATATTGTTTTCTACATTAGACCTTGCCAACTCATCATGAATATCACCAGATATCATGTCACCTAGCATTGGAATAATAAGAGTATCAATGTTTGCTATGTTTCTTCTGTATTCAACTAAAGTTAGTAATTGATTTGCCCACCCATACAAACGTTTGTTGAACAACTCCATATCGTATTTGTTCATACCAATCATTTGTTTTTCGTTAATATACTCTCCGATGTGAGTATCTGTAAGTGGGGCTATAACTGTTTGTGATTGTTCTGCTTTACCTTTAATTTGTTGATAAGGTATCTTTGGAACTTCTTTAAAAGAAAAGGCTAACTCATTTATAACATCTATTATAATATTGTTCTTAGCTGAATTTTTAATGGATTCCTCATATAACTTTTTCCAGAGAATTGCTTCACTTTTATAGGTTGCAATCTTTTTATCTAAAGTTATTCGGGTTTTATCGCTGTTGTCTGGAAATAGAGAAAGTTCGTCTTGAGCCAAGACCTCTCTGTCGTGACAGCGTTGAATCGTTGTTCGGTGTACGTTTATACCGAACTTCTGCTCCATCCAACTCGCTATCCCATCCCATGTCTGACCCGCTGCTCTTCTTTTTATTATCTCTGATTTTGCCTCTTCTGGAATCATAACTTCTCCTTATCTCTAAATGGATTGTTTTTCCACACATCCTACAATGGAGGTTCTTATCCATATCAATAAACATGTCCCCTTTGCATTTAGGACACATTTTTCGACTAATAGACATATCTAAAACTTTTCTAAATAGTTAAAAATCTTAATAATTTTATCTTCTTCTTCTGGTTCTGTAACTTCTTCTCCCTCAATATCATCATCTTCCACAGGTTCATCTCGTTTTGTATCTTTATAACCACCTTGTCCTAAAGAATCATATTGAACTGCAGCTGAGGGCATAGCTAATTGTACATTTAATCCTGCTGGTGATGCCTGACTAGCAGAACCAGTGTCTTGAGGTTTATCAGCATCATCTTCATCATCTAATTGTTTTATTCTTTTAGTTTCGTTATTTTGTGTATCAGCAGCTTGCTTACTAGGTTCACTAACAAACTCTGCTGGTTCGGCTGAAGAATCTTCTTCTTCTTCTTTTTCTTTGTACCAATCAATTCGTGGGATTTGGTCATTCATACCCGTTCCACTATTCTGTTGTCTAAATCCTTTAGCATCTTCTTTACGTAATTCTAGTCGCACCCAATTTAGTAAATCAACTATACTTTGAGAATTGCTTTGTGATTTTTCCATTTTGCGTTCCGGGCTATTATCAGTAATAAAATCTGCTAACCTATCAACCCCACTACGTTTTTTTCTTTTATTCTTTTTTCGTGTACCACGGTCTGAGTATGTTGGTGTAAATATTCCTGAGTCTGTAGATGTGAAGACCGTGCCTCCACCATCTCCAAAACTACCACTGCTTGCAGCTCCACCGCCATCACCTTCTTTTTTTATATTTGACTTAGAAACATCTTCATAATCTTCCCATTCAAATACAACTTTCTTTTTGTCTCTCATTAAACCAGTGGCATAGTCTATGGCTTCTTGATGCCCTGCATCAGAGTAATCAAAGTCCTCACCATTTACACTACCTTTATTAATCCATTTATTAAAATCAGTCATAATAAACTACCTATTCGTTGTCCTCAATAGGAACTTCTGTAACTGGATTAGTTTTAGCTCTAGGAGTTTCTTGTTTATTCCTACTAAATCTAGTAGCGTCTCCAAATATTGCTTTCTCCACATGAGTTACCCCACCCGGAGATAAGTAAGCTATATAATCAATGTTGTTTTGAACAAACCACATTTTACTTAGGTCTACATTAACTTCTTTTATAAGAGGTGTTGTAAAACCTTTTTCTTGTAATGATTCCAGCCATGTTTTTGATAAAGTTAATTCATTTTTGTTAGCTCTGGCTTCAGCATATGCATCAATATCTCTTTCTTCATCAGGATGTTTATCAGCCCAATTAGGAGTTACTCCACCAGTTCTACCTTTATATTTTCTTTTGTGTTGTGGGATAGATTTTTGCATTAACTGCATTTCTTCTCCACCCTCTTCTGGAGGCATTCCTTCTTCTCCACCCATAGCTTGTTGCTGTTCCATCATAGCTTGTTGTTGTTCCATTTGTTGCTGTTGCATTTCCATCTGTTGTTTAGACTGAGCTAAACCTAATGCTTGTTGTTCACCTTCCATTTGTGCTTTTGGAACTGCTTCACCACTCACAATAAAATCAGCTTCCCAAATTGGAACATCCTGTTCTTTCAAAGCAATACTAAAACCCAATTGTGCAAATTGATTTACAATTTGGATTTTTTGTTGGGCAAAGGATAATCTAGTATTCTCTGCCTTTTCCTCTGGTTGAGGAAGTCTTATTTCATAATCAGTTATACCAAATGCTTTTAATAATTGTGGGAATACTTTCTCATGAAACAGTCTTTGGTCGCCTTCAACCACACGACTCATTACAACTAGCTGTTGAGTTTGAGTAGACATGCCACCAAAAGCTTCTGGCGCTCCCTGCCAAGCAGGAGTTACACCCCACATTGCTGCAACACGTTCTCTAATTTCATCTCTAACTGGTAAATAATCCATCTCTTGAAGTGAGTGGAATAATCTAACCAAATCTACTCTACCTCTTTGGTTTCTAGCAGATACAGCTACCATTGGAATATAGTTAGGGTCTAATCGTGTTTGTGCTGCGATATGTTCCCGTTCTCTACGTAAAGATTCAGGGTCATCAGTAGTTACCATTAACATACTAGCTGGCATCTTTCTTTCAAAGAAATATCTGTAAAGATTCTTATCCATTCCAACTAATGTTAAGGCTTTTTCAAAAATAGTAAGTAAAGGACTCCAACCATAGGTCTCAGACGGACTAAACTTACTTAAATGTATAATTTCACTGTCTGTTAAGTAAATATGTTGGCTTCTGTGGTAATATTTGTACATAGCTGCATGTAAATTAACATTACAATCGTCTTGTTCGCAAACTCCAGCAGTATCTTGCACCTTTTCTCTATGAATAGGGCAAAGAAAGTGAGAATTCTTTGGTAATCCAGCAGTATCTAAGTCAAATTCAACTAATGCTGGGTTTAAACGCCTAATTTCTTGTAATCTAGAGGTAACTGCGCCATTTCCACTGTCTTTATATTCTTTTGCTAGATATAAGAAACCATCATCCAAACTATTAACATCATAATGAAACTGTCTAAGAACTTCTTCCATACTTTGGTCAAAAACATTACAGTCTGATGTCCAAGTAATTAAACGTTCTTTTTGTTCCGTATCAGGATTTTCAACAGTTGGTATAAATTCTAGTCCCCGCCTAAAAACCTCACCAGTAATGTGGTTTAGAGGGCCTCGGATTTCTTCTACAGACATTGAAATGGTTTGTAAGTCTTGTACAAGCTGTTGTCTATAAGCCATTTGATGGCGTACCCATGTATTTACTACATGGTCTAAACCAATTGTGGGCGCTCTACCACTATCGCCAGCAGATTTCATAACATCTAATAAACTAATTTGTTTATTCAAATCAGACATCTGTTGAGTCATTTGAGGGACTTGGGGTAGATATTCAGATAACTTCATATTTATTCCTTACTTAAATTAGACATATCCTGTATGGAAACTAGTTTCAAAATATTATCCATAGCTTTTTGTTTTAAGTCATGTCCTGCTACTATGGCTTTATCCCTCAAAATATACTCCTCTGAATGAGTATTGTCTTGAATTACTTTTGAGGTTTCTTCTTTTAGTTTCATTAATTCATCACGCAATTCTATAATTTCTTGGTCTTTCTCTAGAATTTTATTTTCTAACTCAGCTTCCCCAGTTCCAAAAGTAGCATTTGCTAATACTCCTAATCTTCCTGCTTCTTTAATTAAAGCTATAAACTGACCCTCAGAAAAAATAACTACAGCATCGCTATCATCTGGAATATCGGAATCAGCATCAAGATGTTTAATATCATCATGCCACGTGTTTAAAACACGCCAAGTTCCAGACTCATCTTTTAAAGCTACATACTGTTGTTCATTTGCAGACAACATATTTCCTATAGGCATATTAGCCTCCTATACTATTTACTAAAAACTTCTCTTAACGTTTGGGGCTGAAACCCCACTATGGCTGTTTCTCCAACCATAATTACAGGTGTTACTTTATAACCTTTATTAATTAGTTCCATCCTGTTTAAATCATCTTCAATATTTTTTTCAATAAAATCTATGTAATTTTCCCTTAGCCAAGACTTGGCTGAATTACAAGGGCCTCAACCATTAGAGGTATATACAACTGTGTTTTTCATATTCATTTTATTTGTTCCTTTTATATTATACTCATTTGTTCGTATTTATCTACGCAATTAGACAAGCGCTCCATCCACAGCTCTTACAAGTCTCACAACCAGACTCCATTATAATGTTCGGAATATCACAACAAGTTTCATTGTCGTAAGCTATATCGTTGTTATTTTCTTCTATCTGAGGAAGAGCAAATTCCATTTGAGCCTCGTCATTTTTAACACCTTTTACTAGAACTTCTTTTTCCCTGCTCCCTGCCCTATAGACAGTTATTCCTTTACAATTAGATTTCCATGCAAGCATGTAGGCATCTTCAACATCTTTAATAGATGCGCTATTAGAAAAGTTGATTGTTTTAGATATCCCAGAATCTACGTATTTTTGAAAAGCTGATTGCATTAATACGTGAGCTTCAGGGGAAATTTCAGGTGCTGTTGCATAAACATCCTTAACCCAATCTGGTATATTATATGTATCAGAAGCGTCTTTTAAAGAACCCCCTGACGCAAGATAAGTCATTAAATCTTCTGAGTAAAAGTTGTATTCTTTAGCGTCTGCTTCAAAATATTTATTTACATAATTCACTGATTGCCCATCTAAAATATTTTGTTTTTTCCAAACTAAAGCAAACGTTGGTTCAATACCACTAGCTGTATCAGCTATCATAGATATTGTTCCTGTTGGGGCAACTGTTAATCTACAGTGATTTCTAAATCGTTCGTTCTCTTTATCATAAGTACTATCATTAAAAGCTGGAAATGTGCCTCTAGATTCAGCCAAATTTATTGATTCAGAATCAGACCATTCTCTAATAGAAGCCATAAGTGTTTTACCAATGCTCCTAGCTAATTCAGAATTATAAGGAACTCTTAGTTGAATCAGTAAGTCAGCAAAACCCATAACCCCAAGACCTATTTTTCTAGTTGCTTTTGTCATTTCCTCAATCTCAGGTGTTGCATAATAGTTAGCATCAATAACATTGTCTAAGAATCTAGTAGATAGTCGAGTAACTTTCTCTAGTCTTTCCCAATTAATTTGACTTTTCCAATACGCATTAACATCAACAAAAAATTTAGCTAAGTTAATTGAGCCTAAGTTACAACTTTCGTTTGGCAATAAGGGTTGCTCACCACAAGGATTGGTTGCTATCATCTCCCCATATTGTTCTATAACATGATTATCTTTATTTACTTCATCAAGAAATATCATACCCGGCTCACCATTACGCCAAGCCCCATCAATTATTTGATTGAATACTTCTCTTGCATTTAATGTATCAGCTATTTGATTTGTTTTTGGATTGATTAAGTTGTAATTTAATTCGTTTACCACACACTCCATGAAATGAGAATCTACTCCAACAGAAATATTAAAATTATGGATATCGCCTTCGGTAGATTTGCAAGAAATAAAATCAAGAATATCAGGATGGTAAATCGACATAACTGCCATATTCGCTCCATCTCGTTTTCCCCCTTGAGTTATCATTGATGATACTCTACTTAAAGTTTTTAAAACCTCTATAGGGCCACAAGCTATCCCATGTGTAGTTCTTATTTTATCTCCTCGTGGTCTAACCTTAGATAATGCAAATCCTGTGCCTCCACCAAATTTCTGCACCATAGCGCTGTCTGTCGCAGCTTTCATGATTCCTTCCATAGAATCTTCTAATGGTAGAACAAAACACGCTGACAGCGTTCCTTGCTCTGTTCCTGCATTCATTAAAGTAGGGCTATTAGGAACAAACTCCAAAGTAGCCATCATTTCATAAAAATCGTTTTCTATTAATTCCGCCTCAACAGGCAAAATAAAATAAGTTTTTTCAACAGATGCAATAGCTTTTGCTACCCTTTTAAACAAGGTAGTACTATCTTCTATTATTTCCCCTTCAGGGTTTTTTAAAAAGTATCTATGATTTAAAACTTTTTCAGCTTGTTCTGAAATTAAAGGTGTTGCAACGGTCGTCATTTGTGTAGTCCTCCAGACATTAATGTTTTTTGTTTATTTTCGAATCCCGCAGTAAAGGCATAAGCCTCGTTCAGGAACCCAGAAAGAAGGGCTACATACCGCTTCCCGACATTGCGGGTTGGGAGCGGATTCCATCCTAGCCACTTCATTAACAGGCTCCATTTGAAGAGCTTGGGCAGGAGATGCTTTATTCATATTTCCCAACCCTTTGTCATCAAGCTTTTCTAGTCTACCTTCAGGGGTTTCGTATGGACTAACTGCGTTAAACCAATCCGTTGCACTACCTAAATCTACAAACTTATAAGCTGTTTCATGCACAGCTTCTAATGCCATTGCAATAGAAAAGAAAGCATCTCCATGACCCATAGGGGTATCTGGAGCTTTCAACTCATTACTAACGGATAGAATCTGTTGCTTTTGTCTCTCATCTTTTAATAATTTTAAATTACCACTATGTACAAATTTTTCAAAAATTGCAGCCATAGTGTTTTTAGATTTTCTACTAAATACTTTTGCTAGCCATTTAGTATCCAATCCTCTATCTTCTAATTCACCTCTAGTGTTATCTACATATCCTGTAGTTAAATTGAAATTATCTGCAACCTCATTTAAATATTCTATTTGGTCTGAATAACTCCAACCCTCTAAAAATGATTGATGTATCTGTTCTATTTTTTCTCCACGTTTTCTAAACAATACCAAATGAGATGGATGTCTTTTTTTACCTACATCAAAGCCACCAAAGATTTGGTCACCACTTTCATAATCTTTATATTCTTTAGTTGCAGGAGCAGACCTTAAAGTATCATCTTCGCATTTAGTAATATCTTCTTCTTCAAAATAAGCTTCTGTTGCAAAGTGTGGGATTAACATAAACTCTGAGGCAAAAGATTTTGGTCTAGCTGCCTGTTGTTGTAATAACCATTCCTCACTATATAATTCTGGCATTAATACTCGCCTACCGGGAGCAGGGTCTAATGCTGGTAACACTCTAGACTTAAAACGACTATCGTCTTGTAGTTTTGCTAGTAAGTCTCCCGGCATCATTGGTGTTCCAAGAACAATAACTGGAACCCCTTTTAAAGGTATAAACAAACTCTCAGTCATGAAGTGGTCTTCTACCTTAGTTATTTGTCCCATATTAAGCGGATTTTCTGGGTCACGTAATACGTCATCAGCTATTAATGCCCCATTAACATGCATACCTCTTTTGAATGAAAACAAACCACCATGCATAATTTCCATAGGTTTATTGTTTAAGTGAAATCGTGCAGAGTAATCTGCTTTTGGATTCCTACTAATCAATAATTTATTTAGTACGGGGTTTCTACCAATCTCTTTGTTTATCTCAGCAATGTGATATTTTGCCATGCCATCAGAATAACTAAGATAAAGAACATTCATATCCCTTGGTGCTTTTAATAAACGCCAAACAGAAAAAGCATGACCTAATATTGTAGATTTAAAATGAAATCGTGGTAAAACAGCAACATAATTCATACCAGTTTCAAGACATTCTTCTATATCATCTGCAATAACTCCTACATGCCACGCTTTAAAATACTCAGGATTATCAAATCCTAAGCAATAAGTGTTCTGTAAGAAATCTCTAAAAGAACCAACTTTATATTTTTGTTGATTCTTTAGTCCATCAGATATTAACTTAAATGCGCCCTCTGCAGTGATTACATCGTTTGACACTTTTTTACTTTTCCCCCTGATTCTGTACTATCGTAGATAATTCAAAAGCCACATCATCTAAAAGTTCTTGGGAATCTAAGTCATCAACTTTTTCATAACGATGTTTTTCAAAAAATGCTTGGGTTTTAGCTACCAAAACTCCTAAGACTTCTTGTACAAATCCAACATCAAACATTCCGTTTAAAACATCTCTTTGTCCCCTAATTCCAGTGTCAAGGGCTTTTACAGCTCCTTCAGCAGTATTAAAGGTTAATCCGCTCAGCTCTCTGTTAGCTTTTGTGGCAACCTCTGTATACCTTACTAGTTGCTCTTCTTGCAATCTAGCAAATCTTTGACCTTCTGTTTCGACAAGTTTTTGTTGTTCGTTAGTTCGAGCAACATCTTTCTGCTCTCCCCATCGGTCTTTTTTAGCCCACGCATATATAGTTACGGGCTTTACTTCTATTTCAGAAGTAGAAATCTCTTTTGCTATTTCTTTAGCTGTTTTATTTCCTTCAAGAAATAATTTCATACCCTCTAACTTAATTGAAGTGGGAATAACTTTTGGCATTTTTTATTCCTAACTATAAATTGAGTTTCCGTCCATGACTCCATAGCCTGCATCAGAAACGTGTTGTGAATCTATGTTTCCCCCTAATGGAGAACCATCAGAATTTAAAAATTTACTGAAGTCTATGTGTCCAGAACTTTTAGAGGCTGCTGTGAAACAAGAAGGCACTTTCATCTTTGCGCTTGTTCCTACCTTAACTTCATCAAACTTAATGCCTATTTCATCTCTAGTACATATAAATGGCCATATAGCCTCTTGTTCTCCTAAAGGCTTATAAGTCCTGTTCTTTAATAAAGTTCCAGAAGTTCTCTGTAAACCCTTTACTTCTTGATTGTATTTACAACTAACATATTTACACCAAACTACCACACCATATTTGCTTTTCACATCTTCTATAGTTGGAAGTTCTTCAGTAAACTTATCAGCATACTCTCTTTTTGTTTTTTCTGCTTCACTATTAAAATAAACCTGAATCTCTGGTTTAATTTTTTTTATTCCGCCCATTCCTATCATTAGTCTAATCTCCTTTTGTTCCATAATGCGATACACGCAGCATCAGCATAATCTTGTTCGGGGAAGATATCTCCCCACTTATCTATAGCATAATTCTTAATTTCTGTTTTAGAAGCATTTCCTTTACTTATAACTTCTTTTTTCCAATGTTTATTATCTACCCTAATTGCTTCTATTCCTTTTTGTATTAATGCAAACCATACCGCTCCAACTACATGAGCTATAGCAATTGTGGTTTTTGGGTTTTGTATAAATATTGCAGCTTCTATAGAAGCTTTGTCTGTTATATTTATTCTACTCAAATCTTTGGAAAATCCTAACAGAATTTCAGGAAATCTTTCATCGAAACTTTTTTTAGGACTACCCCATTTAAATTGTTCTATGATACGTTCATCCTGAGCTATTAATACTCCATGTATTGCTAAAGTTGAACAGTCTAATCCTAAATAATTCATACTTGTTGTCCATAAGTTCTTAGTGCCACAACTCGTGATACAGTATTATACGCAGTTGTGTAAGTATTTAAAAGACCTGACATTCGTTTTAAAATAGCTTGTTGGTTTATTAACTCTTGTTTTTGTTCTCTTAAATAATTATACTTAGTTAATATTTCTCCTCTTAACTCCTCTCTTGTAGGTTTCTTGAGTCCCTCTGACTCATATTCCTTAACAACCTTATATAAAGCAGTGTTGTATCCCTCATTAAAAGCAGCATCATAAGCGCCTACAGTTGCTTCTACATCAGAAACCTTTGTTTCCATATACGCTTTATATCCCCCATACATTGTAAGAAAATCTTCTAATTCTTTATTATCATATTGACTTAAGTTTGAAAAATCTAAATCTTCTCTAGCATCTTGTTTTTTAAATGATGGTAATCCTAAAGCTTCTAATTCTTTTTGCGCCCTACCCAAAGCTTTCATAGGTGTCCATTTTGTGTCTCTTTCTTGCATATTATTCCTTACCTACCTAAATCATTTGTAACTTTCCGACAATTACACCAAGATGCCCCTGTACAACTTAAAGGTGCATTCTTCATATTCTGTATATTAAAACAACGTTGTAAGATATTATTCCATGCTTTTTCATCTCGTTGTACAATAAATGACTTAATCTTTTGGTCATTCTTGTTTTCATATAAAACTGTTCCTCTACTATAATTTCCCATATTTAAATACATTTGTAGTTGCATTTCATGTTCTGGTTTAGGAGCCTGTAACTTACCAAATCCTGCTGTGTTAATTGATTTTAACTCAATTGGTATAATCCCATCTTCATGTTTAATTAAAAAGTCGATTCGCCCAGAAATTGAGGGGGTTTCGAATTTAACTGGTAGTTCTCTAGCCACAAGAATTCCTAATTTAGAAAACCAAGTTTCAACTCGTTTCTCTAAGTAATTTCCGTTTTGAAAAATTCTTTGGACTGTTGGTTCTAAAACACTAGAAGGCATATAGCCATGATAAGTTAACCACACAAATCTATCACATAGATTACTTAATGATGAGGGGTGAAATACACCGGGAGTAGAAGGATTCATCACTCCAGTTAAGTAATCATCAAGCAAATCATTTAACCAATCATCTTGATTAAGAGCTAATTTTCTTGGTTTTCTTGGTGTGGATTTAATTTGTTTAATCCCTGCCATAATACATCCTTTATACTTTCTTTTGTTGTTTTATTTATGTGTAATACGTATTCAACTTCATGATGAGTCGATATGAACATATCTCGTTCAGCATCTCGTTTTTTTAAGTGTCCCATTATTCCGTCAGCCTCAACTACCATATTTAGTTCTGGTACAAAAAAATCAACAGTGTAGGGAAAAAAATCATATTGTTCTACATACCGTAATCCCATTTCAGATAAACACTCTGCTATAATATTTTCCTGTTTAGTATAATCTTTAGGAGGTAAGTTCATCCTGTAATTCCTTAAATAAAGTATCGTTCTCCATAAAGAACGCTTTTAAACCATTTAAACCTTGTACTTTATTTTCTTTATATGTGTACCAAGCCCCACCTTGTACGATTAATTTTCTTTCTACACCTTCTCTTATATAGCTTTCAACAATATCTATTCCGCCCTCTACTCTAAAGGGTACTGTGGCAGAACGCCAATTCTCTCCACCAACTTTTGTTTTGCGTAATCTTACTTCCATATCAAAGCCAACACGCTGTTTGTTTTCTTCTATCCACCCACTACGTCTAACTTGCATTAAAAAGTGAGCAAAGAACGCTTGAGCCATCCCACCGGGCATATTATCTAAAGCTACCGGCCCCATAGAAGCCCTAACTTGGTTAATAGCTACTAGGGCAGAACCATATTGTAAATTAGGTAAAAGCTTAGGAAGAGATGAGTTAACAAATCGAGCTTGCCATGCTATTGGATTATAACTAAATTCTTCTTCAGCAACAGTTGTTGGGACTAGCCCAGCAATACTATCCAAAACAATAACATCAACACCCGCCTGCATTAATTCTCTAACATTGTCTAAGGCTTCTTCCCCATTAGTAGGTTGAGAAACAATAAGTTTAGATGTATCCACACCACACTTTTCGTTCCATGCAGAATCCCACGAAAGTTCTGTATCTATCCAAGCAGTTAATCCGCCAACCTTTTGAGCATTAACTACTATTTGAGAAGCTAAATACGATTTACCAACATTAGTAGGGCCATATATTAAAGTAAGTCTTTTCTTGGGGATTCCCCCACCCGTTAATTTGTCTAATGCAGGTATACCAAAAGCAATTCGTTCATAATCAAACTCATTACTATTTCCTAGTCGTAATGACTTATTGTTTTTTAATAATTTGTTTATAGCCTCATCTTGCATTTTTTCCCAATCTGCCATTATTCTGCTCCATCTAACATTTCATCAATTTGAGAATCTACTTTATTCTTAATAAAATCCCACACTGTATCCGCTACTTTTTTTGACTCTTCTAATTGAGGTTCAACAGGTAACTCTGTATCTATTTGGTCAACAGTTAAATCTACTCTACCGTATTGATTATTTGCTAGAGGGCCAACCCTAAACGTAAAACCTAAATGTACACTAACTTTAGCCATTTTTATTTCTCCTGTAATTCATTAGTAAATGTATTATTTTTTAACATTATTCCTATTATAGCATAGCCTGCTATATCGGTAAAGGTATCTTCTATTGATTCATTCTTAGGTTGGTTTGTGTTTTTCCACAGTAAGTTTTTTAATCTCGACACTTTATCCCACAACCTTACTACTAATCCCTGTTCTTTAAAAGCTAAAATATTATCATGACCATAATCATGTTGTTTGGATATAACTATTTCAGCTATTTGTGAAGCAACTTCTCTACAAGCCTCTTCAAAACTTTTTTGTATTATAATTGGCTTTTTCATAATCTATGTTATTTCTCCTTAAACGTTCTTCTAAATATTTAATTCTTTTCGTATGAGATAAAATAACTTTATCTTGATAAAACTTCCAACACAATATAATAAATAACCAAAAAACACTAAGTATTATCCCATTTATCATAAAATCTCCTTTGGATAATTATTGTTTCTTTTAAATAACTCACTCATGGGAACTAAAACTAACTTACTCTCCATATCGTCCCCACCCGTAACTATTCTAGCTTTGCCAGAATTAACCATTTTGTCCACGGTTTTTTTTAAAACTGCTACCTCAAGCATAATAGAAGCAAATAAACCACCTTCGTATTCAAGTAAATGCATCCAGTATTCTGCTTGGGTAGTTCTAAGTCCACTAGGTTTACCACGACAAGAAATTTCTATGGCTAAGTTTCCACTATTAACCCATATGCCCCGTTCAGTTTTTAACTCTAATTTTTTATTTTCTAATATATTGTTAAGCTTTGTTTCCCAAAGCTCCCCAAACTCTAAATCATATTTAAAGTTTTTATCTGGATTAAAAGTTGTCATAAGTTATACTCCCATCTAACCTTATCTAAATCTTTAATAGCTACATTATACATAGTTTCATGAGTAAAAAAATTATTACTCTTGTCTATATCTCCAGCTCTCCATATAGAAGCAATTTTCAAATATTCTTCAGGTTCTTTTTGTCCTAATAACCACACATTTTCTAGTTGTTTATAAACAATTTCCCCATCTTTATTTTTTAAAAATTCTTTAAATTGCAAGCTAACAAAAATATATAGGTCTGGTTTTTGATGTAAACTTGATTCAGCTATAGAAACATCATAGAAATCTCTAGGTGGTACAGTACGTCTTTTAGTTTTTACTTCTATTCTTAAAGTATCCTTCAATAAATCATGATTAAATTTATCTTTACCCTCATCATTACTTACTATTTTAGCATCAATATAACTAGCGACTGCTTCTTCACCCAAATATCCAGCTATATTTCCTTTGCCACTTGTAATAGAATTCTTTAATTTACCCAACTCTAGAGCTTTTTTACGAGCATTTTGTATCATTTCTTCTGTATGAGGAATGATTTTCATAATTCATATTCCCATCTAACCTTATCAGCAGTTGATTGCAAAGAAGACCTTTTTCTTTTAGAGGTTGTCCAATCTAATAAAGAAGTTTGTGTTGGGGCAGCTGTCCAATTAGATGCTTTATAAATAGTTCCTAAATGTGCTTCAGTATCTTGATAAGAAACTAAACGTATTAATTCTGGAAAGCGTACCTTTATATCTTTTATCATAGATGATATAACAAATGACGCAGTATTTCTAGGGCATACGTCAGATAAAGCAAGTCTTCGTAATTCTAATAACTTGTCCCCATCTTTAAATCTATTGGCAGCTACTGGAGATGACCATATTGCCACCCCTATAATAGCTTGCTTATATTTTATTGCGTAACAAACATAATGTTTATTTCGAACAACATTTGACCAATGAATTTTTGGTAATTTACTGTGCCATAATTCATTTAACATACAGGCTATTTGCGCCCTTGTTTCTTGTACTTCAATTTCTTTTACTGTTATTTCCATTCAACACCATTCACATCTACTATTGTTGCATCATCCCAATCTATATAATCATCTATTGTAGGTAGTTTAAAATCTTTCTTAGTCGCCCAAGACGGACTACAAATCTCCATATCAACTGATAATGGAATATCTAAACTGTTAATTTCTAATAAATCTTTTATCTTAAATGGTATAGTTTCTAATTCAGAATCGTGTATCTCACATATAATTTCATCATGTACTTGAAGTAAAATATTAGACTGCTTGTCTTTAAGAAAACTAAATATTTCTATCATTCTTTCGCTAAGTATGTCAGCACTAGTACCTTGAACAAGGTAATTTACTCCCTTATAAGCAAACTGGGGATTAATTTCATATCTTCTTCCATATCTATTCTTAATCCACCCTCTAGTTTCAACAGTTTGAATTACCTTATCAAAGAAATCTTTAGACCCCTTTAAGCCATCAAAATATCTTTTCTTATATTGTCCAGCTTCTTGTGGGGTAGTGTTTAACTGCTCAGCTAATTTTTTATTACCTATACCATAAATTGTTCCGAACGTAATACCTTTAGCCATTTGTCTATAAAATTTAAATTGTTCATCAGACTCTGTAACATTAAAAGCTAGTTTAGCAGCCTCACCATGAAAATCCACATCATTTTTATTTAGCAGTTCGTCTATAACTTCATTTCTAAAATAAGATAAGAATACACGAACTTCCATTTGAGAGTAGTCAAACCCAATCAAGGAATAGTTTGGTCTTGGTACAAACAATCTTCTAATAGCTATTTGATTAATATCGTTATCATTAAACGATTCGTCTCCAATAAATGCCCAAGTTTCTAACACATCATCAGATAACTCAGTGTTAATATGGTTACCTTTAGCTGCTAACATAGCAGAAATTTTTCCCCTTATTTCATCCTTACCTGCGTTATCTAATTTTATATCAGTTAGTTTAAAATGATTTCTTGGTATGTTCTGTAAGTTGGGTTCTCTAGAAGATAACCTTCCTGTTGATGTACCCCAGTTGCAAAACGAAGTTCTCATTATCTCAGTTTCTAAATAAGGTTCAATATAAGTAGACTTAAGTTTTTCTAAGGTTCTATATTGTCTGATTAATCCAGCTAATCTGTGGTTTATGGATACTAAAGCAACCTCATTCCATGAAGAAGCACCTTTAGGTGTTTTTACTGGAGATTCAATTCCCATAGATTCAAAAACTTCTCCTATTTGAGAAGGACTAGAAACATTAAATTCTTTTTCATCGTGTTTAGGGGAAGCCATTGGAATATCGTAATTCCATTTAATCCTACCCGCAATAGTTAAAATTTCGTTCTCCACAGCCTCTAATCTATGTATTAAAGCTTGTTGTGTATTATAAGCATATTTTTTATCAATAGAGATTCCTCGTTTTTCCATTTCAAATAATACTTGAGTTAAATCACATTCTAACTTAAATATATCTTCTTGATGCGTATTCTTTATAGTCTGTAAAACGTTCTCATATAACTTGGCAGTTAAACCAACGTCTTTCTTACAATAATCCCCAAGAAACTCAGCAGGAGCCAATGAAAAATCTTTATTCCATTTATTGGTTCGTAATTCTTTTTTAGTGTCTATATCATATTGAACAGCTTCTTCCCCATAGTGCCTTGCACCAGTAGGTGTTAAAGCTAATTCTCTAGTATCAGAATGTTCAATTAAACGAACCATAACAATAACATCAATTAATTTTTTGTTGGTTGTGTCTAAACCATCACTGGTTAAAAAATGTAAGTCAAATTTAATGTTATACCCAATAAAGGTATCCAAAGAATTTAAATAAGTAATAAGTTCTTTGAGGTAATCAGGGTCAAGATTCTCCCCTTGATGATGTCTAAAAGGATAATATTGTAATAACCCATTAGATTTTGGTTCTCCTAGCCCAACACCACAAATTTGATTTGAATTATAGGAATCTAATCCATTAGTTTCTACATCTAACACAATGGATTTGTGGGGGTCTATAACCGTTTTTAGGGTTTGTAAATCTTCATTAAAGGTTTGGTTTGTTACTATTGTCATAAAATTCATCACTTATAATATCTACTTTAATTCCTGCTGTAGACAGAATATTCATTGCTGTGGGTTGTATATAAACAACACTAGAAACAATTCTTCTAATACTACTATTAGCTATCATTTTAGCACAAGTGATACATGGAGTAACAGTTAAATAAGCGGTTAGGTAATCATTAGACCTAAGTTGTAACAAAGCGTTTTGTTCAGCGTGAACTGCTAAGCACTTTTCCAACGACTCTCCTGAAGGTTCGTTTGCCCCCTCGCATGGGCTGTCTAAGCAATGAGGGAAGTGTGTGGGAACTCCATTATAACCTGTGGCTACAATATGGTTTTTAGAGTCCACCAACACACACCCTACTTTTCTTCTTCTACAGGTTGCCCGCTTTGCCACTAAGCTAGACATCTGTAAGAAGTAGTTATCTACATCTAATCTAGAATAATGTGTTTTCGTCATTGCTAGAAGAACTTTCTTGTTCGGCAATAACTGCTTCACCATAACGTTCAAAGAAATAGTCTTTAATAGGTTCTAAATCTCCAAACTCTTTTTGCTTATCTTCTGGGATTTCATCTTTTTTAGGTGTTGCTTGAATGGAATATGAGGTATCATATGCACCTGTTCCAGTTCTTTTTATTTTCATAACACCTTTGTTAAGTCCACCCCAATCACTATATACATCAACTAATTGATTCCAAACATAGTCTCCACGACCAAATGATAAAGAAACAATCCTAAAATCATTTATTATTTCCTTAAACATTTTACGCCCACCGGGGCCTTCTATTGATTCCCAATCATCATTTCGTTTTTCCATATGAATAATATTATGAACATATGCCCAAAATGCAAACTTATGTGATGGTCTTACATCTTCGGGAACACCACTTGAATCTACACGGTCATCTTTAAGAACGTTTGTCCACCTGTTTCCATTCCGAAACGTATATAAATACAATTCATCTAATAGGTTGTCGTTCTCATCTCCAGTTGCTACGGAACTTAAAAAAATCTGGTCTCCATCTTTTAACCAAACTTCTTTACCCCGCTCAGCCCTAGGTAAACCACCATTTCTGGTGTCTTTAAAATCTTCTCTCAATTGCTGAATTCTGTTAATACCGCTCATTTGAGCCTCCTTTTACCAAATACTTTTGTTTTGGATTACTTTAAATAATTCATTTGAATTTCTTATTTCCTGAAAATCTTTATATCTTTTTGGAAATTTAATATAGGATAACATAAATCTATTATTCATGTCAATAGTTGCTTTACGTATACCTTTTCTACCAGCCTCATCTGCATCTAAACATAAAACTACCTCACTGGGGTTATATGTACCAATTAGATTTATTTGTGTTTGTGATACTGATGCTCCTAATACTGCAACGCCTGAATAACCGTGTTGGTCTAACCACATCGCATCTAAAGCCCCCTCAACGACAAATAAAGTATCTACTTCTGTTAAATATTTTGAACCAAAAAGAGTTTTTGATTTTTGAAACCCCTTAGAAAAAAGATATTTGGGTGTAGCTTGTATTCTTCTAGTAATCCAACCAAGAGTAGTTTCATCGTTTTCTACTGGAATTACTAAATCACCATAAATATTTTCTTTACAATTCCAACGTTCTAACGTTTCGATAGTAAAACCACGTTTAAATATCCAATGGTCATTTTTAAGTGAGGTTAATTCTCCATTATAACTAGGTTCTAGCTCTTCTTCATTTTCTATACTATCTTGTGCGAATGTATTGAAGTCAAAATCAAATCCTAAATCAGGTGACTCAAATTCCTCTTGTATTTTACTCCAAGATTTACCTGATAGTTTCCAAATAAATGATTTTAAACTACCTTGTCCGCACCCAGCAAAACATATCCATACTCCTTGTTCAATGTTAATAGAGCAAGATTGTCTAGTATCAGCATGAAAGGGACATAAAATATTGAACTGCTCTGTATGAGGAACATCAACCCCATATTTATTCAATATGGAGTACCAGTTCATTATCTATCCTTTTTATTTCTTCGCAAGAAAATGACTACTTCATTAGCGTAACCATTAGAATCTGTAGCAGTTCCTGATTTTATATTACCAACAGTAATATTTATAGGGGACTTACTTTTCCCTTTACTTTTAAGGGTTTTAACGACTATTGCGTCTTCCTTATGTTTACGTTCTATTTCGGTTTCGCCAAACCAATTGCCAAAAATTCCCATAACTAACTCCTTAATACTTTTTAAAACTCATCATTATCATAGATGTCATAATCTGGTAATTCTAAAATGTCACCATTATCTACGTTCCATTGCATAACTGTCAAGTCTCTAGGTAATTGACCATCTCTATATTTCTGAAACTGAACCATACGTTTATCATCTGCGCTTTCTAAAGCACACATAGCCATAGCTACATCTGCAGCTCTGATTAAAGCGTCTCCAAACGCTACTTGGTCTGCTCTTGGAGGAGTAAACATATTAGAAGCGTCTCTAGTTGCTTGTGTAGTAACCATAATTGGTAAATTCATTGAAGTAGCTAAATTCTTTAATCCATAAAATAAACTGTGGGATTGTTCCCAAATAGCCTTTCTTGCATCTCCTGAAGTTACAAGATATACCCCATCAATAACAACAAACTCTGGTTGATGTTTTCTGATTAAAGCAGCTATCGCTTCAGTTGATATTCCCACTTGTCCAGAAATATGGTCACATACTAATAAAGATTGCGAATTAGCTTTCTGTAAAAAGTCTGCGTACTTATCCTCGTCTATGTTATCTCCCCTTCTTAAAGCGGTGTGAGATAAATCATAACCCATCATCTTACCTAGTACGACATCTAGCCTCATTTTCATTTGATAATCAGGCATTTCAGTTGAAATTAATAGTGTTCTAAAGCCCTCTTTAATAGCTACAGCAGCTGAGTGAACACACATCCATGTTTTACCAATAGTAGGTCTAGCAAACATAGCAACTAACTCTCCAGCCATCCATCCTACACCTGTCGAATTAATAGTCTGAAAGCTGGTTGGTATACCCATTAAACCATCTCCCATCTTTCTTTTCTCAGCTCTTTTCTTATATTCATCTAGTCTATCTAATTCACCAGTATCATAAGCTTGAACATCATCATCGTACTCAACCTCAATATCAGTAAGACCCACCATAATATTTGCAATTGTTTGTTTTGGGTTATCTTTGACTAAATCAGCTTGTCCCCGCACAACTGTCGTAACTTTTCTAGTTAATACTTGGTCTTTAAATGATTTTACAGCGTAATCAAAATTAACAGATTGTGCTGTTTTATCAAGTGTGGGAAAATTCTCAATCAAAACATCAAATGAAGGAAACTCACCGTACTGGTCAAAATGCTTAATAATAAAGTTGTAAGCATCTCCATGTTTTGCAAAATCTTTAACGGAAAATTTAAATTCTCTTAGATTATTTTTATTATCTAAGTTTGCTATAATTGCTGACTCTATAAATTCATAACTGGGCATTAAGACTGTCTCCTATTTTTATGGTACAAAATTCTACTTGAATCACTATGTACGTAATAGTCTATATCAGAGGCAGGCATTATGTCAACTTTTTCCTTGGCTTCACGATACGTAACGTAATCTCCAACTATCCACGCATTTTTTGACTTTTCAACAGCAATAACTCGAAATTTTCCTTCTTCTGCATTACGTTGTCTTACGTCATTAAAGTCAATCAAATTTTTTTGTATTAGTTTTCCTTTTCTGTGGTGTGCTTGTCGTTTTGGCATCAGCCCACTCCTTTAACTGTTTATACAGCTCTTTTATTTTTAATCTATGGGAAGCTTTAGGTAACCATGTTGCGTCTAAAAAAAGATATTCTTTCCACAATCTGCGAATTTTTTTATCCCCATATTGTTCAACAGCCCAAAATATAGTAGGATTATAAGAAATAAGATAATATTTAAGTCCAGCTATAAAAAAAGGTATATTAACTGTTCTAGAATTGTTTTTTATGCAGTTTATTGTGGCACAAGCTATATTTGCAGAGCCATTTTCCTCAATAGCAACTTTAATAAGATGCATTTCATTCCCAATAAATCCAGCACCTTTATAAAGTATACCGTATTTTTCTTTATATAGGTCTGAAAATAAAGTATATATGTCTTTAGCTGTATAATCATAAATTGATTTCATAGTCTTCAGCTAAATCTGCAAACTTATCTCTTAAAAGTTGTCTTACTTTATATGCAGATTCTCCCAAATCTTCAGTAATTTCTTCCATAGTTAAACCCTCTAATCGTAATTGAATGAATAATTGTTCGTTGGGTTTTAATGAATTACTAGATAACAAATCATTAACTTCTACTACTGCTTCATAATCAATTGGGTCTTGTAAGGCTTTTGAAATTTCAGAGGGTATCATAGGAAATGAATATTCATAAATATCTGAATATTCCATATCTAAACTTTTCATTTCTGGACGTTTTTGCGCTCTACTAATTAATGTCCTTACAGTATTAACCATAGTTGTGTGTAAGTAGGTATGAAAAATTACTCCACGGGACTCATCAAAAGATTTAGCTGCTTTCATAATAGCCATTCTAAGTTCTTGGGCTATATCATCTCTATCCATGCCTATTATAAAAATATTGGATAGCATCCTTTGAATTTTTGGTTCCCATTGAATAATTAATTCATCATTAATTTTCATTTTTAGGCTTCTTACCCCAGATTTTAACAAGTACTGCTGTGGCAAAAGACCAAGCTACTATCCCAATTACTAATATTAATAATGGTATTGTTGTATATCTGGCTAAAACTGCCCATACCATATCTTCTACAATATGGGCTGCTGATAGTGTCGCAAATAGTGTTAAAAAACTTTTACTAAATACGTTAACTTTCATTAAAGCTACTCAACTTTAACTTCGATAGTTGTTGGTTTCTCCTCTTCAGCTTTAGGTAAGGTAATAGATAAAATTCCATCTTTATAAACAGATTTTATTTTGTTTGCTACTACATTATATTCAGCTATGTTTGGGATTACTCTTTTATATTCGTATGCTTTTAATCCTCGTAATACATATTTCTCAGTTTCAGTAGTTTTGTCTTGAACTTTACTTGAAGCTTGAATATGTAGATTTCCTTTTTCAATGGTTACTGATAAATTTTCTTTGTCTACGCCCGGAACAGCTACTTTTACTTCATATTCTCCATCTCTTTCAATAATATCCATAGGGAAAGCTGTATCAGCAGTAGCAAATGACACCCACTTGTTACTAAACAAATCATCTATATCTTGAAACCAAGGTTTGTTACTTAACATAAATCCTCCGTATCTAATTTAAATAAAATATGAACCCCTGAGAGGGTTCATATATGATTATAACAATTAAAACAAAAAAAGTCAAGCTTAACTTAAGCCATCTCTTTGTCCTCTACAATAACATTGTCTACTACAATATATTTTATTGTATCCACGTTCGTAATTTTGAACAATTTTTGCTCTTTTTCTATAAAAGGGAATTCTACAAGAAGCACAATTTACTTTAATGTTAAAGTATGTAAAATGGCATTTTCCAGCACAAACTTTTCGTGTGGAAGGAAGCCCACAAACTAAACAATATCTAACATGCTTTTTTTTAACCCTAAGTGTGGTTGGTATATTCTGTTTCTTTAATACTTTATGTATGTATTGTCTTGAAACTTTAAATTTGTTACCTATATCTGTTAAAGATGCAGTAGGGTTATTTTGTTTATAATTAACTATCTTTTTTATTTTTACTGGCATTTACTTTATCCTGTACTGCATAAGCTGGTCTTTCAAATGGATGTTTTCTAAAGCCACCATAAAATGGTAGTAAAGATACATATATAATAAACCACGGTATAACAAACCATTTCATCTGGTCTCGCCAATGATACCTTTCATGTGCTTGTACAGCTTCATCATATCGAACTTGGTGTTCATATATAATAAAAGGCCATAAAGTTACAGCGTGAACACGTTTGGGAAAAGGCCACGGTATATGTTTTACTGAAAGTTCAATAATCTTCATAAGTTACTCCCAACTATCAGTTGATTTTGCGTCTTTTTCATGTCCTGTTACCCAACTTGATACAAGCTCTTTTAATTTTGCGCTTAGATAAGTAGCATCTACATCTCCTGCTTCGCCTGCTTTTTTTATAGACGTAGAAGCAGCTACAACTCTAGTCCATTGAGCATCTGTAAAACTTATTGTTACATCTGGCATTACTTTCCCTCCTCTAATTTTTTAACTTTTTCTGATAATTCTTGTACAGCTTTAATTAAAATAGCTGTAAATTCTTCGTATTTTGCCCCATAAAGACCTTTCTCATCTCCAGTAATTCCTCCAAATTCATCTCTAGACTCTATACCATGTTCTTTTAATGTTTCAAGAACTTCTTGAGCTATTAACCCATAATGCATAGGTCGTTGTGGTTTCTTTTTCCATTTATATGAAACAGGATTTAAGTCATTAATAAAATCTAATCCTAAAAGTGTAGGAGTAATATTTGTTTTTTCTCGTTTATCTGATGTTTGTATAGTTCCATTAGTTGCGTAAACATTGTCCCATCTATTGTTTTCACCCCCACCAGACCAACCTAAATCCAAATCATCATCGTCAGCAGGGTAAAGTGCAGTAGAATTTATAATTACTCTATCGGCTCCTCCAGTAGCAAAAAACAAATTGTTTGCTGTTCTGCTATACATACCAGTATCTTGGTCACCATAAAAAGTATGGGAAGGAAAGGCTTCAGTACCTTGTCCAGCATTCAAATAGTAACTATTAACACCAGTTAATGCATTATGATATCCAATATACGAAAGGTTTCTATCCGAAGCCCAGTCAATAATAGGTTCAAAAATTAATCTACTACCAGTACTACCATCACCTTCTGATAACATAGTCCAAAAAGATGAGTTTGCTGTACCTGTTGCAGGAACTGAGCTACTTTGCCCTGCATTAAACGCTGTAACATCACTTGAGCCACCCCCTCCATCTGTAGTATGACGAAACATACCATATCCACTTGCAGATGGCGGAGTTGCAAATTCTAAACTTCCAATCAAATCATCCTGAGTCATTACGCTTAAACCCCACGGTGTGTCTGGGTAGCCATCTGTTGAACCATCATCTTGTAAAAACAAAAGTGGGTGTAAAGAAGGGTGCTTTAAATTCATGTGGTACGTACCTGATGCAACGGTTGCACTAGTATTAACTGTAATAGATGTATTAGAAGCTCTAGCTGTTACAGTACCTCCACCCCCACCGCTATCAAACGAAAATGTACTACCTATCATTGCAGTAGTCCATGTTGTACCAGACCCAGTAATTGTATTTCCTGATTGAGAGGCTGTACCAGTTTCATATGGAGCAATTGTATGCATATCACTAGGTAATCTAATATGATTTTGTTCGTTTAAATCTCCCGGCCCTAAAGATGAAAGATTGTTTATCACTCCCCTATTCATATCTTGTAAAACAAAATAAGCAGCAGTATCGTAATCTGGCAATGCCCATTGCATAACTGCAAAACTAGCCCCTCCAGCAGAAGCTGGGCTAGTAGAAGAAGTAATAAATTCCATACCAAGTTCTACTTTAGGAGTAGCAGATAAAGCTGCTGCTTTATCAGCACCAGTGCTAAATCTAATAGTTTTTTGCGAACCAAGTTCAATATTTGTATCTTTATTCGCTGTAGCTACACCAGTGGAAGCAAGAGTAAGCCCATCTATAGAAGCCATTATAGCATTATTACCAAATACTGCTTTACCATCTGCTGCAGACAAATAAAATTGAACATTACCGCTTCCAGTACCTGAAGCACCTATAATTCCATACTGGTCTATTAATATTCCACTAGCTGGACTAGAAAAATTAGTAGATAAATTATGATTTGTACCATTTCTGACAGCTCCAGCACTTGTAAGGAACTTTCCACCACCAGTTAATGTAATAGTTTTTGCATCTATTGCATTTGCTTGTATTTTAGCAGCTGTAATAGCACCCGCAGATATTACACCTGCGGAAATAGTACCTTCATTACCCGTAAATGGAAATATAGATGGGGAATCAGAACCATCGTCTGAACCATTAACTAATACCATACATAGTAAAATTCTGTCATCTTGATAAACAGCAGTATAATCATTTGTAATAACTAATGTCGTAGCAGCGCTATCTCCAATTGCTTTATATATGTAATTAACTCCAGTTGCTAAAGTAACCTTACCACCAGCTACGCTTGAACTATTACCTAAACTTGAGGTTCCTGTAGCACTGTGGGCAATTGCTTCTGTAGAATTATCCGAAAAAGATACTGTGGCATTACTAGCAATAGAACCTTTTTGACCAAATTTTATTTTATTGTATTCTCCAGTAGTTCCTGTAGCTATAAAATCAATGTTAGATGACCACGCTTGTATTCCTTTTTTAACTAAAACAGTACTAAGACTATTTTCTGTTGCCCCGTCAGTAGGCGTGTTAACAAAAGTACTAGTAAACAAATGAAATTCTGCTCTAGTTGTACCAGCTTTACATTGAGCTATAAGCATTGTATCTTCAGTAACAACATTTGCATAATTAGCTTTTCTAATAGTTTTTAAAGCTGTACCAGTTCCCGGATAAAAAATGTAATAATCTACATCAGTAGCTAACGCAGTTCCGCTTTGCCCTGTATTACCATCCCCTGAAGCTACCATTGTAGTAATTGTAGTTCCTGAATCAATTGTATATGCGTCAATACCTACTGCTAAAGTACCAGCAGCCCAGTGTACACCATCTGCATCAACAACAGTTCCGTCTGTTGTAGAACTAAATACACAAGATATTAAAGCATTTGCCATTGCCATTGCTTGTGGGTGTAGCATAGGAAGGTTCATTGATTGATTACTTCTATCAGCAGTTCTGGCAGCTAAGGTTCTTCTTACGCCCCCACCAACAGTTAAATCTTCTTGTCCAACAACATCATATTGAGTATTTGTTACTCCGGGTTGTTCTGTATACCTAACCTTTGTTACAAGAAATATACCACTTACGTTAACTAAATCATTACGTACACTAATTACATCTCCAGCCCTAACTGGTACATAGAAACGTAATTTATTACTACTACCAGTATATCCACTGAAAGTTCCACTATTAAGCGTTACTACTACTTTTTTAGTTGTATCTTCTACTGAAGAAACATAACCATAAGCTGTTTGCGTACCATTAGCATCTACTTTCGCAAGAACCATTCCTGCTCGTAATCCATAATCATAAGCATCTATATTAAGAGTTATTTCATTAACATTGTCACCATCTGGATTGTGTGCTGCAGCATATGTTTCAACATAAAATCTAGGCTTTTCAAAAACTTTAAAGTTTCCTCTAACTATTTGATTGCTTCTTCTAATTAATGCGGATGCAATGTTTTCTCTAATACTATCAGGAGTATTATCAGAACCCATTTCAATTTTTGTTCCTCTACTAACTCCATATTTAACTTTAGGTCTACTTTTAATAGTAAAGTTAGAACTAGTATTTGTTTTTCCATGCCAAATAACACCGTCTGCCCAAGCAGTATCATTAATAGATTCATCAACTTCTGAAATAATTACATACGCTGGGTCACCATCACTAATAGTTTCACTTGCAGTTTTATTTATATATTGAATTCTTGCAATAGTAGTTAATGTTCCACTTGATTCATCATAATCTCCACTCCCATCTAATTTAACTCTCATCCATTCAGGGGGGTCATTAGTAGTTACCCCTCTATCAACCCCATGCGCTAATTCTGGAGATGCTAAAGGTAAATTAGTATTATTTACCGGCCCTGCTCTAAAACTATTAAGGTTAGTCTGTGCTTTTATCTGAAGTACTTCAAAATTCATTGACATGGTTCCAGTAGAAGTAGAACCATCAGCTGAAGTTGCAGTAAATGGAAATTTACCTGTTGCGTGAGTATAAATTTCAGATTTTGGTCGTTCAAAATCAAAATCTAACATTGCTTGTAGTTGACCAGTTGGAGTAAAACCTCCAGAAGATGGCTGTTGAATGCTTAACCCATATGTTGCAGGAGCTGCATTTGGTCGTGTTGCCCTTTTAAAATAGTTAAAAAACGCAGTTGGTTTATGTGATGTGGCTGTTGCTGTGAAATTTGGGTCTACGTAATAGTCGTATCCAAATAATTGTTCACCACTTGCATTATGTGGGTCTGCTGCAGATAAACTAGCAATATGTGCTAATATAGATTTATTATTTCTGTCCCCTAATCTATATGTTGTGTCTTTAGCAAACTTTCTAACTGATTCTACAAATCTAGCTGTATCACTCGCAAATGTTAAGTTATCTGTTGTTTTTGTAATAAGTGATTTAATAATACCGCCCCTACTAGAGAGAACAGTACTCCAAGTTTTTTGTTTTATGTCTTTATTAGACTCTGCAAAGTTTGTAACTGAAACACTTGTGGCTGCTGCTGAAATATCTACTTTATACCCATAATCACCATCTGTAGTATTATCTCTAAGTTCAATCATGTAATCTTTACATGTTAAATCTAGTACCATACCATATTGTTTTTCATATGTTTCACTAACGTTATACACTAAACCATAAAAAATAATTGATTCAGTTTCTTCGTCTATAACACGTACAGGCATAAAATCTGTGAAAACACCACTATAAGGGCCTTTGGCGCTTCCTGAACCAGCATATGGATTAAGTGATTCGTTAGCAACTCTAAATGAACCTGTTTGTGGATTTCCTAAAATATCTTCTATAGATACCCCAACTAGGGCAGTAGTGGTTGTGCCTGCCATAACAACATTTGTCCAAGCACTACCATTCCAATATGAAAGCATAGCTCTTTGAGATGCCATTAGAAACTCACACCAGTACGTATTTTAGCCACAAATTGAATACTATAAACCCATCTATCTTCTGTAGCGGGAGAAACGGAAAACTGAACTTGTTGAATGGCTACTTCATACACCCCACCACCAGTATGACCTTCACCAGTTGGGGTAGTAGCATCTCCCACTTCTATTTGTATAACAGTAGTCGGACTTGTAACCCAAGTAACAAGTTTTTCTTCTAAAAAATTTTTATACGGAACATAATAAGTTTGACCACTTACTACCATTTTTTCCATGTCTTGAAAACCAGAATCACTATTTGATGGGTCTCCACCAACATTATCAACTATTCCTGAAATAGTAATAGATGGTCTACTTATACCTAAATCTAATAATTGCGGTGTTGACCGTGGTATAGGAATTTGAATTGGTGTTTTAGAAATAGATATAGAAAGTTGTTCAACTTTTAAAGCAAGTCGATTAGTCGCTCCTGCGTGTGTTCCATCTCTTAATAATACCGCTAATGGTGCATCCATTTTTTATTCCTTATAATTATTCTGAAACCCAAAAAGGTTCTAAAGCATTAGAATCCAAACTAACATCAGTTCTTTTTGATTGATTAATACTTTCTTTATTAGACGAATCAAAATTAAGTTGTGTATCAAAAGGGTTAGAGCCACCATTTACATTAGTAGAAACAGAAATATTTATTTGTTGTTGTCTGGCTTGGTTAGCTCTATAAGATGGATAGTTCATAGAAGCTATAGTAGCATCAAGTTTATCTCCTAAGCCATCTAACACCTTAAACGGTGAACGTCCTGCAATTCTCACACCAGCTAAACCATTAACAATTTTACTAAAGAATTCTAATACTTTTGATATGCCCGTTTTTAACCATTGGAAGGATAAAATGTTATCCAAATAGTTTGTTATGAATTCTATCGCTTGAGGAATATATCCCATTATCCACTTCAAACCATTAAGGAATCTACCAACAGGTTCGAACATAAATTTAAAAAATTCCCATATTCCTTTAGCTAGCGGAATGTAAATTCTAACAAACATCATTTTTACGTACTTGGAATATGCTTCAATTATTGGCCAAAGAGTGGATTTGGCAAAATCCCATATTCCTTTTAAGCTACTGCCAACTCCCCCAGCTATTTTTGAAATAAACGGGAAAACATTTTTAGCAAGCCAATCATGTACCTTTACCGCATATTCTTGAACGACTGGAATATATGTTCCTAGTTTACCTATCGCTTTAGCAAAATAAGGCATAAAAGGCGCAAGAATTACGTCAATAAATCCACCAACTACTTGAAACAAAGCTCCTATTGTACCTGTGAATAACTGAGATTGACGTAACAAAGAACTTAATGATAAAGAAACACCAGCAATACCTAGTCCTTTACCAGCCACATTTTTTAATGTTTTAGGTAGTCCTAGTATAACATCCGTTATTTTTTTCGTTTTACCTGTTTGTGTTGCTGGAGTGCCTTCAGTTCCAGAGCCTCCGCCTGCAGCAAATGCCGATGCTCTACCTACACCAGAGGCTACTGCTCCCGCTCCTCTTGCTGCAATTCCTCCAGCCCCCATTAAAATACTCGCTATTAAAGGTAATGCCATTATTATTTCCTTATGTTTATTAAATGCTAGGCATACTAGTACTTCGAGCCATCTGTCTAGTTTGTTCATCTGCTTCTCGTTGGTCTAAAGCGGATTGTATACCTAATATTAAATTTATTTCATCCTCTGTAAAATCATGAATGGCTTCCCACGCTATTCCAAGTTTTAACAGATGCAATATTGTTAACCAATATGTAAATGTTAAAGCTTCTTGTGGAGAATTTTCTCCAGTTTGACGCATGAAAGCCATTACTCTTTTTTTATTATATCTGGGTTAGGAGAATTCTCCCCACCAAATGCTGTTGGAACAAGTGTTTCTAAAGCTGTTCCTAATCGTTCATCTATAGAAACTAAAAAAGCTTCTGTGGTTCTTCCCCAAGGAGCCTCAATAATCATTTCTTTTAAACACTCCCTTACATATAAGTCTCCATCAAAACTAGTTTGTCCACTTTGACCAAACTTTAAACATTTTGATATTAACTGATTTCTTTTACTCCACGATAACTGTTTAACTGATATTTCTAACTCATCCCCAGTTTCTGCTATTGTAATAGTCATTTGCTGTGATGAGGGCTGAACTTGATATTTTGATATATCAAATTCTCCTGCTTTACTTTTCTGTGACATCTAAGTCCTCCTTAAAATTTATGGATAAAACGGTTCAGTGTCCCTTATATTTATTCTCATGCTCCTAAATAACATATCAACATCCACTTGGAATGGGTTATCTGTAGTCAAACCATGTGGTGCTGTGTTTATAAATATACCTTGTGAATTTACTGCATTCGAACCTGCTGTAGGTGAACCTGCTGTTGTGCTTCCCGGTATATCAATTATTATATAATCATTAGTACCTCTATCAAATCGAAGTGATGCAGTAAAACCAGCTCTTGCTGTTGCTGCAGTACTTCCTCCATAATCACCTTCAAGAAGTAGTTGTCTGAATAATTCTAATGCCCCGTCTTGAGTTGCAGAACCGTGTGCCACGTTTGAATCTAAACTAGCGTCAGGTAATACAACAGAACAAGACATAGAGTATTCTCTAGGGCCTTCTTTTATTTCATAAGGGCCTCTAGCTCTATTTCCCTGTCGCCCTAAATAATATCTTGGTTCCTCACCATTTGATATTGAAATTGAAAAACTTCGTATTCTTGCAAACTCTTGACCAAAGAATTTTATTTGACCTTGTGAAAAGTAATATGGTTGTGTGTTTGGATATCCTGAACCATCATTTGCAGTAGCAGCAGTTTGTTTCACCATACCCACATCATCTGTATCAATAGCTTGCATTAATCCATATCTAGGCATATTTGCTGATATTGAAGCGCCACTATATATATTAGTTCCTACAGTAGTTTGATTTGCTTGGTTATGAACCATGTTTAAAAAGTTAACAGAGTCCCAAGACATGGTTACCATGCCACCTTCTTCAGCAGTTATAGTTGAAGAACCTAT